>QFCS01004878.1_pt1 | contig 43982 bp, 60 predicted proteins | sample 3576561 | NCBI WGS metagenome assembly QFCS01 | reverse complement strand
TGTTGTCTGACACGGGTATCCGGAATTCTAGGAATATCTAGGAAGTCGCCGGAATATCTGAGAAAGCGCGGGAAGTTCAACGCGTTAGGTGGTGGGTGGCGAGAGGCGAGGCGCGGCGCGTTTTGACAGCAGAACGGGGCGCGGTGGGTATCGACGAGGGCGACGCGGGCGAAATGGCGGCGGGCGGTAAAGCGCCTTTTAGAAATCCCCAGAACGGCTTTAAAGCGGCTTCAAACCATTGAAACTTAACGAAGGCACCGCCTTTAAGGCCGAGCGTTATTTTCAGCTTCCAGGCCTCCGACTTAGCTGCAAAATCAAATCCAAGAATGAAGTTCCTTCACTCCTGCCGGGAAAGGTTGGGAATCCAGCCGTTCGACGACGGAAACGGCAATTTCCAAGAATGAAGTGTGTTTCGGGTTTGGGTGCAGGAAGCGGACACACATTCGCCCTGCAGGTCGCTCGACGAGGGCCCGCTCGCCAGTGCCCGAAAACCGGTTGGAAGGCAATAATCCGTTTGCTCGCACGCGGGGCGGGCAACTATAACGGTAGCGGGCTTGAACACCCTGACTTCACATAGGCGCGCCGCCATAGCGGTCGCCGAACACATGCGCAGCCTGGCGGCTGGCGCATTCGCCGTGGCCTTTTCGGCCGGGGGCGATGTGCCATGTCCAAGCTCCGGCTAAAAGCGCATCGGCGTGTCTGTGAAGCGCGTGTTCAACCCCCGGCTCCGGCGCCGACCGCCGGGATCGCGGCGACCGGAATTTACCATCATTGCACTTGCAGCAGGGATTGTTTGTACCATTGCCGCTCAACCAGTAGCTTTGTGGCTGTATTAGTTTGTGCTTTTTGGGGTGGTGTTTTGATTTAAGGCATATGGGGCGGCTATCCCGGGGCCGAGGGCTTGAGAAATTCTCTACCGGGCTCGAACAACATCTTCGACAATAGCACCTGGTGCGCGTTTCCGGGCGCCGTCGATCCTGCATCCTTTTTCCGCTGTTCGTCGTTTATCTCGACGATCATGAGCCCGCGACTTTGCTCGACCCCGGCTCCGCTTTGGAGATGCGCTCCTTGAAGCGGTCGCGCAGGACGGGAAGCAGCGCCGAGACAATCGCCTTGTCCCGGATATCGGGCACCAATCCCAGCAGCTCGTTATAGAGTTCGGCCGCATCTGCGGTCACCGCTCGCGGCGGTGGCGTCCGTTTACACTCGATGTAGACGGCTTGCACCGTGTCGTGCAGTTGCTGCAGGAGGACTATGTCGAAATTGGTGGCTGGCGCCGGCGCCTTCGACGGGTCGTCGAACCTCTCGCCAAGCCCAGTGACCAGCCACGAGATGTTGACCCCAAACTCCTTATGATATCGCGCCAGAACATCCGGCGCGGGAGCTGCGACACCACGCTCATATGAGCCTAGGGTGTCTGGTACCAAGCCCAGCCTTTCGGCAAAACCGGTTCGATTTTCCAAATAGCCCAATTTATCGCGCACCTCGATCAGCCTTTCGGCCAGAGGTGTCCGCGGCTTCAACGGTCGTGCCATCTCATTTAACGGAAATCCACCGTTTACATAACGACGATATTCCGTTATTCCTTTCTGTGTTCGCAGATTTCAACACCCCAAAAAAGGAGGCCGGCCAGGGCCTCCCTTCTGGATCGAGGATTTTATGCACAGTGACACCGTCACCGGCAAGCGGGACCGCGCCAAGGACCGCCGACTGAAAGAGGTAGGCCGCATCCGCGACCTGCTGGCACGCAAAGAGCTGACGCTCGCGCAAATCGACGAGGACTACCATCTGCCTCGCGGAACCGCAGGAAATGCGGTTCATGAACCCCATCTTGCCGGGGAGCGGGCGATTGCCGCCGCGCTCGGGCGGCGTCCCGAGCATCTCTGGTTCTCCCGCTATCACGCCGACGGCACGCGGAAGAGCCCGCAGCCTGCCGAGAACTATCGCTATGCCCGCCGTCAGACGGCAGCCGATGGCATGTCCTGCGGAGCGGCAGCATGAGTAACGTCTGCAAATTCCGCGACGAAGAGGCTGCGCGACTACATCGGGTCTGGCGAAGAGACTTTATCCAGAGCCGCATTGTGCTCCTGCGCGCTACCGGCGCGCGTCCCGCTGAGCCGCAATCAGCACTTCATGAAGCGGGTCAGTGCCCTTGCAACCATCTTGCTCCCAACGCCGCACCTCTTGGCGCAGCGCGTCAAGCGGCGCCTCGATTTCAAAGTAAGCGCTCCATTCTCGGATGGCTTCGCGCGCTGTTTCCGTGCGGGCCTCGTCGATGATCGCATCGTCCTCCTCTCCGACCGTCGCTTCCTTCTCCGCCCGGAGAAGGCTGCCGGCCACCTCCCTCCTGCTTAAAGCGCCGTTCGCGATCAAAGCTGCAACGAGCTGCTTCATCAGCAACGCCGAAAAGCGCGCCTCTGCGGCTGTCAGCGCGGTGGTGAGCGTCAATTCCCGAACATCCATCTTCAGTGCCCTCAATTCGTTTGCGTTGACCTCACCCTCCCGCATTTCCGGAGCTTCGCCAATGTCGAAACGACAGCGCGAAATCGACATGCCCAACCCGCTTTTCATCCCCGCCCGCTCGCCGATCTGCGGGGCGGCTCAGACCGTGTTGATTTTCAGTACCGCGTTCCTCGGCCTCGCCGCCTCGCTGATCTGCCTGCTCAACCAGGTCTCAGGAGGCCTTAAATGATCGCACTGGCAAATGCTGCAGTAATTCCCTTCTTCGAGCGCATCCCGCCCCGCGCCATCCCGGTGGTGCGGCGCGCCCTCGACCGCATCCGCCGGCAGGATCTCGGCTCGCAAGCCAATGAATTCAGCCACAACCTGTTCTGCACGGAGCTTCGGGCGATCGACATTACCGGCCCGTCCTTCGACGAGTGGGTCTCATGGGTTCGCGATGTGCAGGCCGAGCTGGCGGAAGCGACCTGCGAGTTGCCGGCCGGCATGCCCATGCCCGCCGCGAAGGCGCGGGCGGCATACAGGATCGTGGCCATGGCCGTGCGGCTGCAGCAGGCGATGATCGACGCGGGCTACAGCCCCGATAGCGTCGAAATGGAAAACCAGATCGTCGCCGAGGCTATCAAAGAGTGGCTGAGTGCCGAGGCGGAAGGTTGGAGCGAGGCGATGAACCTCCCCTATTCGCCCGGCGAAATGGCCATGAGCCTGCTTTCCACCCACGACGGCGACCAAAACGCCAAGCTGCTCGACGTGTTCGCGATGCACATGCAGCGCGAGCTGGCGCAGGCGATCGTCAAATCCAGCCCGAAGGAAAACGTGCAATGAATGACGTCATCCCCTTCTTCTCCGACCTTCACATCAAGGCCATTCCGGCGGTGCAGCGGCTCTATGACGAGGCGCAGGAGCCCGGTTACAACCTGCCGAAGTCCTATTCCAATCTCGTTTCCAGCCTCAACAAGGCCGGCGTCGTACCTCCTGCTCGCAAGTACGTGATCCAGTGGCTCGCCGCCGTGAAAATCGGCATGGCCGGGCGTCCGGAGCTTCCGGCCCCGGTGGAAACGCCGGTTTCCGCGCTTGCTCCGACGCCGGGGTATTTCGACAACCTGCCCGACGCGGCACAGCCGGCATTGATGGCGGCATGGGATGCCATCCAGGCGGCGGGTGACGACACCGACGACGCGGATGAAAAGGCCTTTGAGGTCTTTTTCGACGCCATTCTTGCCCTTGGCCACATGGAGCCCTCGTGGCGCGGTTTCGTCGCCTATGCCAAGGGCGTTCGCCGCGGCGAGATTGAGCGCCCGGCACGGCAGGTCGCCGAGGCGGCAGTTGCCGATACTGCCCCCGAACAGAAACCGGCGGAGGAAAAGCCCGAGCCGCGCCGTCGCCGGGTGAAAGCTGACGTTTTCGTCGCTGATCCGGACAGCGGGACCGTCTTCCGCCCGGAGATCGTCGCGGACCAGGACGCGGCGACCGGCAAGATAGTCGATGTCACGGTCGAACCACCCCTCCATGATCTCACGGTCGAGGACGGCCACGGCTTTGTTCACCTGACCCCGCAGAACTTTCCAACGGCGACATCGCCGGAGGCGCCCACCGATGCGGTGGTCTCGCAGCTCCACGCGATCCGGGATCGCATGGTCACCGAAACGATGCTGCGCCTGCAGGCCGAAATGCGCCGGAAGGCGGAGGCGATCGTTGCCGGCCAGCTGCGCGCGCTTGCCGACGAGATGGAAAGCAAGGTCGCATGCTGAACCAGTACGACCAGAAGCAGGTCTATGACGCCACGGTGCATGCCTGCCTTTGCGCGGTGCGGGAGGGTTTCCCGCACCTTGCAATCCGTGACATCGTCGACCCGCCGCATGAGTGGTTCGATGCCGCCCTGGCGCGGCAGATCGCCATGCACCTGGTCATCCGCGAATTCGGCTGGCCGAAGCGGCGGGTGGTCGAGATGGAGGACCGCTCCCGCGAGGCGATCAACCGGGCGCTTCGCACTGTGGACGCCCGTGTCGCGCATGACCGCTTTGCCCTGCACTACCAGACGATGGCCGAACGCGCGCGGGTGCTTCTGTTCCTGCGCATGACCGACGACGAGCAGCCCTATCACGAGGTCGCCTGATGGCATCCTTCAAGACCATACCCGTTTCCTCCATCTTCGTCGGCGAGCGCGCCCGCCCCGTCGATGAAGAGGTTGCAGCCGCAATCGCGGCCTCCATGGCCGATCGCGGGCTCATCAACCCGCTCACCGTGCGCTCGACGCCGGCCGCCAATGGCGGTGCAACGCCTTGGACGTTGATCGCCGGCGGGCACCGCCTCTTCGGCGCCAAGCTGAACAAGTGGGAGGAGATCGACGTCATCGTCGTGTCGGCCGACGCCGACGAGGCGCAGCTGATCGAGATCTCGGAAAATCTCTACCGCAACGATCTGACTGCGCTCGACCGTGGCGTTTTTGTTGCCAAGTTCCGCGAGCTTTACGAGGAAAAATTCGGCAAAATCAGCCGCGGTCGGCCTTCCGAGAAAAACCGCAACGATTGCGGAATTATCTTCACGCCCGGCCGGGAAATCTCCGAACGCATCAAGGACCGCTTCGGCTTTGGACAGCGTACCTACGAGTATGCGTCTCGCATCGGCCTGAAGCTCCACCCCGCCCTTCGCCAGGCGTTGCGGGGCACGGACGCGGAAGATGACCAGAAGCTCCTCCTGAAGCTCGCCAGTCTCCCCGAGGCCAAGCAGGCGGGCATTGCCGCCGGCCTGAAGATCGAGCCCGACGTGCGGAAGGTCATGGAGATCGACAAGCCGGCTGCGCCGCCGGTCGACGTCCAGGCCGCCTTGCTGAAGAAGCTCACCGCCGCCTGGGACGAGGCGGACGAGCAGACGCGATATGAGTTCCTCGTTCATGCCGGCATCGATCCGCTCGACATTTCCGGCACGGCGCTCGGCGACATGATGGACGAAGCCAGGCGGGAGGCCGTCGCGGCATGACCAAGCGCGATCCGTCCCAGCTTGATTTCTTCAAGGAGCAGCTCTTTCCGGTCCGCGCTGCGGCCGACCGGATCGATATCGACCGCTTCCGCGCCCGCCTGAAGCGCGACATGGCCCGCGCCATTCGCGAGTGCCCCTTCGACCGGCCGACCATCGCCGCTCGCATGGCCGACTATCTCGCCGTCGCCGGTGTCTCCAAGGCCACGCTCGACGCCTACACGGCCGAGAGCGCAGCCAGCCACGACATCAGCCTCGTTCGCTTCAAGGCCTTCGTGCGCGCCACCGGTGCTGTCTGGCTCTGGGACAGCATCGTTTCCGATGACGGGCTCCTGCTGCTCGAAGGCGACGAGGCGCGCCTGGCGGAGATTGCCCGCATCCAGCAGGAGCGCCGCGCGCTTACGGCCGAGTTAAAGGTGCTTCAGGCCACCCCCGTAACCATCCGGCGGGGGCGCAAATGAGCGGTGAGTGGTTCACAATCCCGATGCTCGCCGAGTTGCGCCTGCCGGCTATGCCGACAACAGAACGTGGCATCCACGACCTGGCGAACCGTTGCGGATGGAAGAGCAACGTCGAGCGAGTGCGCAAGCTCGACCGACGCGGCGGCGGCTTCGAATATCATGTCTCGCTCCTGCCGCGCGCCGCGCAGTTGAAGCTCGCCGTCATCGCCGGCGAGGAGGCGGCGCGCACAGAGACCCGCGAGAAGCGCAAGCGCCTGTATTGGGCCGCGTTCGAAGCGATGACCGACGAACACCGCGCGATTTGCTACGCCCGCCTCAACGTCATCATGGATGTAGAGAAGGCGCTTTCGGCGCGCATCGCGGCGTGCGACCGGGAACCGGTCGAAGCGGCCCTCGCCCGCGTTCTCGATCGCCACGGCGTATCCGCGTCGACCTATTATGAGTGGCGCGCCAGGCTGAAGGGTGTCGACCAGGAGGACTGGCTCCCCGCCCTCGCCCCTAAATACACGGAAGACGGCGTCGTCCACGAGAACCGCGCCGAATGCCATCCCGACGCCTGGGCGGCGCTGAAATCGGACTATCTGCGCCCGGAGGGCTCGGGGTTCTCCTCGTGCTACCGCCGCATGGAAGCGGCCGCCAAGCTCCATAACTGGTCGCCGATCCCCTCCGAGCGCGCGCTGCGCCGCCGCCTCGATGCCGAGGTGGAGAAGGCCGTCCAGGTCTATGCCCGGCTCGGCAAGAAGAAGGCCGAGCAGCTCTATCCGCCGCAGGTGCGCACGAAGGATCACCTGCACGCGCTGGAGATCGTCAATACGGACGGCCACCAGCTCGACCTTTTCGTATGGGCTCCCTGGAACGCCAAGAACCCCGTTCGTGTGATCCTGCTCGGGATCCAGGACATTTTCTCCGGCAAGATCCTGTCATGGCGGCTCGCCTCGGCCGAGACATGGGACGTGGTGCGCGCCTGCATCGGCGACATGATCGAGGATTTCGGGATTCCCGAACACTTCTACATGGACAACGGTCGCGCCTTCGCCAGCGAAGCCATTTCCGGCCGATCCGCTCATCGCAACCGCTTCAGAAAGAAGCCGAAGAAGGTGAATCGGTTTGGCATCGACGAGGACGACGTTGCCGGCATCCTTGTGAATTTCGGCGTCGAGCCGCATTTCACGCGGCCCTATGCCGGCCAGTCGAAGCCGATCGAGCGCGCCTGGAAGGATCTGGCCGAAGAGATCTCGAAGCACCCGGCGATGTCCGGTTGCTATACCGGCCGCAACACCAACGAGAAGCCGGAAAACTACCGCAAGCGCGCCGTCCAGCTCGACGTTCTGCAGAAGCACGTTGCAGAACGCATCGCCGAGCACAATGCGCGCACCGGCCGGAAATCGGAAACCGCCAAGGGTCGCAGCTTCGACGAGACGTTCGAGGCGAGCTTCCGCCATCCTTCGACCATCATCCGCCAGGCAACACAGGCGCAGTGCGATTTCTGGCTGCTGGCCGAGAAGGTGCTGCATGCCCGCAAGGATCGCGGCGCCATCCACTACCAGAAGAACGTCTATTGGTCGGACGCGCTCATCGAATGGGCGGGCCGGAAGGTCAAGATCCGCTTCGATCCCGACGCCCTGCACGATCCCATCAAAGTCTACGCGCCCGACGGCCACCTCATCTGCTCGGCGCCCTGCACCGAGAAGGGCAAGTTCCGCGACGTCGAAGCCGCGAACATCCACAACCGCAACCGCAAGGCCTGGCTGAAGAGCAAAAAGACCCTGCTGGACATGGAACGGAGGTTCTCGGCCGACGAGCTAGCCGACCTCTACAGCGTCGAGGATACGCCGGCGCCGAAGCAGAAAATCCGCCCGGCCGTCACGCGCCTCGTTACCGGCAACCTCGCCGTGGAGACCGACGACGACGTCATGTCGGACGAGGAGTTCGAGGCCGGCATCACCGCCACCCTTTCCAAGATTTCGGGCGACAGCTCGATCATCCCATTCCCTCCGGCCTCTGTCGCCGGGCGGAAGCATAGAGCCGAAAAGTAGTGAGTACGGTTCCTGACAAAAAAGCGGCCGGGGACAACCCGGCCGCACAACAGCCCCTAAGGGCACTCCACAAGGAACCATTGTAATGAACATGAATGTGAGCACAAGCGCGAATGCGCGTTGGCCCGAGCTGGAGCCTTCATCGAAGTTTCTGGCAAAGCACCCCGCCGACGAGGTGGGCGCCTGGCGGGATCTGCGCAGCCGCGTCGTCGATATCGCCGCGAAGAACGGCTGGACGAAGACTGAGACCAGCAAGCGCATCGGCATGGCCGACAGTTCGTTCTCACTCTGGATGTCCGGCACGCTCGACGGCATCCTTGAAAACGCGAATGCCACCGTCGCGCGCTGGCTGGATGCGGTCGAAGATGCCGCCGACGTGGCCTCGTCCCTTCCCCGCTCGCCCGACTTCTTCGCAACCCACGCCTCCGCCGAGATCCACAAGACGCTGCTCCTCGCGCAGACGATCTCTGGCTTCGTGACGATCACCCTCGATGCCGGCCGCGGCAAAACCATCGCCTGCGAAGCGTATCGCCGTGTAAAGCCGCACGTCCACATGGTCACGCTGCACGAGAAGGCGACCACCGTGACCGGCGCCATGAACATGCTCGCCCGTCAGTTCGGCGTGCGGGTGTTCAACCAGGGCGAAATCGTCGAGACGATCGGGGAGCGCCTGAAGCGCAGCGGCAATTCGCTTCTCATCATCGATGAGGCGCAGCATGCCGATGGCCGCGCGGTCAACCAGTTCCGGCACTTCTCGGACAAATACGATTGCGGCGTGGCCCTTGTCGGTAATGCCGGCATCCGCCGCCGCATCAGCCAGGACGGGCCGAACGCGGCCAGCCGCGACCAGATCGTCAGCCGTATCGACAAGAACCTGAAGCGCGACCACGGCCGGGAGGGCGACGTGCGCGCCTTCATCGAGCAGTGGGGCATCGTCGATGCGTCCTGCAACCGCTTCCTCTTCGGCATCGGCATGAAGGGCGGTGCCCTTCGGCAGATCGACCGCACGATCAAGATCGCGTGCTTTGCGGCGGGTCGGCCGGCATCTGAGCTGGAGAAAAAGCACCTGGAAGCCGCGTGGCGCAACCGCGACGTCGAGGACTTCTAATGCGGGCGGCTCAATCGATCTCCTTGAGCGGCGGCCTGCAGATGCTTTCTGACACCTTCGCTCCTCACCGCGATATCACCGAAGACGAAACCGTCGTCCTCGGCGGCGAAGAGGTCCGCTCGCTGCTGAAGATCATTCGCACGCTGCGGCACCTGGCCATTCTTCAGGAACGGGAACTCGGCGCGCTGCGCCGTTTGGATGACGCCCGCGAACTTCGCAAGGTCGTGTCCAGCGAGCTGAAGGCGGCGGTGGAAAGCAGGCCGGGCGACAATGTCCTCCGGCCGGATTTCGGAGGCAAGCCGTGATCACTTGCCGTCTCATCACCGAAGCCGTGGCGGCGGCCTATTCCGTCCCGGTGCTGCAGCTCTATTCCCGTCGCCGCGATGCGGGGACGGTGCTGCCGCGCCACATGGCGTGGACGCTGGCCAGCCGCCTGACCACGCAATCCTATTCCGCGATCGGCCGACACATGGGCGGGCGCGACCACGCCACCGTCATGCACGGGGTCGCCAAGATCAGGGCGGCGCTGGAAACGGACGCGCAGATCGCGACCAATTACCAGGCGCTTGTCGATGCGGTCACGCTCCTGGCCGATGCCGGGCAGAGCGCCGAGCGTCTTCGCCAGTGCTTCAACGATATCGATCCGCTCGATGTGGCGGAACGCATCCTCTCCTCGGCATTTCGCGACGTGTTGCCCTCGATGGAGGAAATCCGCGCGCTTTGCTTTGGGGTCACCCACTACGCCGCCGAGTGCCAACGGCTCTACGCCGAGCATGGCGGCGGCGACCAGGCCGCGCCCAACACCGCCCTAACCGACCTTTGAAAGGACTTTACGATGGACGTCACCATTCTGGAAGAAAAGGCAGCTGCCGGCATCACCGTCGTGAACGGCCGCGACTACGTGACCAATGCGGAGGGCGGGCTGACGCCGCTGGAACTCGTCAAGGCCGAGGACTTCATGGAAGACCAGATGGTCCGCAAGATCATCGGCTTTGCCAAGCCGCTCTCGGCCGAGCTGGCGCGGTTCAAAAAGCACACGCGCGCCGATATCGCGGAGTTCGATCGGTTGCTCGAGGCGAAATACGGCCTCATCAAAAAAGGCCGGGCCGGCGTCGGCAACCAGAAGTACCGCACGATCGACGGGTTGATGACGGTCGAGACGCGGGTGAACAAGCTCATCGAGTTCGGCCCGCAATTGCAGGTCGCCAAAGGCCTGATCGACGAGTGCCTCAATGAATGGACCGAGGACGGCCGCGCCGAGGTTCGCAGCCTCGTCACCAGGGCGTTCAAGGTCGATAAGGCCGGCCAAATCAGCAAGGATGCCGTCTTCGAACTCTTCAAGGTCGAGAGCACCGATAGCCGCTGGCTCAAGGCCATGGAGGCGATCGAGGGCGCTGTGCGGGTGATCGGCTCGAAAGAATACCTGCACTTCAGCTTCCGCGAGAGCCACGACGCCGACTGGATCCGCATCTCGCTCAATATCGCCGATGCGTGAGGGCTTCCCCCATGATCGGCCAATATGACTACATCTTCAGACATTACGGCGTCCGCCCGGTTGTCGGCGGCCGCGTGGAGCATACGGTCACTGGAGAGTTCGGCACGATCCTAAAAGAGGCGGACACGCACAAGCACTATGTGCATGTACGCTTCGACGGATGCGACCAGCCCGGCCTTTGCCATCCGTTGGAGTTGGATTTCCTCGCTCCTGACGAGATCGAGCGCGCGCCCTCCCCATCGTCGACCGGTCAAAAGCCCTCTGACGCCATCCTCTCCCTTCTGGACACCGCAAGCACATCAGACATAGAGCCACGCCAGCCAGCACAGCAGAAAGCCGCTTGCGAGGATGAACAGGCCAAATCCAGCGATGCGCATCATCTCGATCCCCAACGGACAAAGACCGACGCATTTTGCGACCACGGCCGCGAAGAGTCGAGGAAACTTCTTGCCGCCAGCATAGCCACAAGTGGGAGCGAGGCATAATGGATCGCGCGCTCTTAACTCTCGTCAATTCTGGTCCGCTTCTTCTTGCGCGACGCGAAGGAGAGCCAAGCCAGATAGAATGGATAGGAAATCCAGAAGAACGCGGTCTCGTCCGACGGGCGAGGACGCGCCTTGATTGCAAGCGCGATGTAATAGCCGAGCGCAACGATCCCGAACCAAATGGCGACCGCGTGCTTGATCTCAACGGACTTCTGCTCCGCAAGCCATATGCCGAGCAACCAGCCTGCGATGAACACAAGCGGATATGTATACGGCTTGCCGGTCAAGAACAGAATGTATCGCATCATACCCCCCCGAACTGGCCTGCGACCATTCTAAATCGCCCGGACAAATCTGTCATCCGGAGCTGGGGCGGGGCCGATCATGGCTGACAAGCTAACCTGGTTCACTTGCAGCTATCGGGTCGGCGAGCGGACTTTTGCGGTTCATATCGAGGGCCAGGACTGGGCGGATGCTTCTGCTCGACTTCGCGCGATCGGCACCCGTGGCAAAGTTGATGGCGAACTGGTCGTTCATGGTGACCTGTTCCCCTCCTTTAGCATGAGGCGATTGGTCAAGAAGGTCGCCCGCACGCTGCTGTATGGGGAGTGGGTCTGATGGGACACATTGTCTGCTGGAGATCCGGCAAGATCAGCGTTTCGCGGCGAGTGCCGAAGGGCGCCATGGGCGTGGTGACAGGCCATGGCAATCGCCTGCATCGCGTCCTGCGCCAGCATGGCAGCCTCGAACGCAGTGGTCACGCCTACCTGCTGCCCACCCTTCAGATGGCCCTGGACGATCGCGCGGCAATTGTCGCGATCGAAGCGTTCGTCGGGTCTGTGCGCGAGATCCTCGCGCGCGGCCCTCACCGCCGTTTGCGTGGAGGGCGTTTGCTTTGACCCAGCGCGCCATCCCGCCTTCATTCACCCAGGGCTACGCGATCATGACGCCGGGCGGGTCGATCATCGAGCACACCTACCGCCGGACGCCCGAGGAGGCGATCGCGACGATCGCCACGCCGGAGGATCCCGATCGCTGGCGGGCGTTCGAGGAGCACGGCTGCACCGTCCAGTTCGTCTACGCCCGCATTTTCGTGCCGCAGTATTTTTCCACGAAACCCGACAGAGAAGGAGCCGAGCCATGAGCCTTGTCGGACGCATTCACGCTGCCGCCAAACAGGCCGGCCTCGATGACGATACCCGCCGCGCCAAATGCATGGTCCTTGTCGGCAAGCCCTCGACCAAGGACATGACCGACGCCGAGCTTTGGAAGGTGCTGCAAACCTTCGAGAACGAGGGCTACGCCTCGCGCAAGTCGCCGCGTGTCGACGGCCGGACCCGGAAGTCGCCCTTTACCGGCAAATACGTGCCGAAGATGCGGGCGCTGTGGATCGCGCTCTACAATCTCGGAGCCATCGCCGATCGACGCGACAGCGCCATCGAGAGCTTCGCGCTCGGCCACCAGGTCAAGGGCATCGACGACGTGCGGTTCATCCACGCGCACAGCGACGGCCAATCGGTCATCGAGGCGATGAAAGCGATGCTCGCCCGCCATGGCGTCGACTGGGCCGACCACAAGCCTTGCCCCTCCTGGATGATGCGTCACGGCTACAAGATCGCCCGCGCGCAGTGGGGAAAGCTCTGCCCGAATGGGGACCGGGATTTCTGGAAGGTTGTCACGGACCTTCTCGACCTGGACGAGACCGTCCGCGATCTCACCGACGAGCAATGGATCACCGTCATGAACCTGCTCGGACAGCGCATCCGCAAGATGCCGAAAGGTGGGGCATGACCCAGATCCCGGAATCGCACGCCGCTATCTTCGAGGCGCTGCTCGTTGGCCTGATGCAGAAGGCGGACATGGCGGCGGCCGGTGAGGATCGCCGCACCATCGAATGCCCGCGCTGCGGCGGAAACCTTCATCTTGGCCTGGTCGGGGCTCGCAAACACCTGCGCATGGCTTGCGAGGGTGGCTGCGGCATGTCGGCGATGGAGTAGACGCCTTGATAGATTTGCCTGTCGTCATTGCGGAAATTGAGCGCGTCGCCGGCCACGAGGCAGCGTTGGCGCTCGCTTTCGCAAAGGGCGGTCAGACCGTATATATTCCAGCCTATGCGCAGGAAGGGCATTGGCTTACCGATCTCGTCGGTCTTGAAGCGGCAACGAAAATCTGCAACCACTATCGCGTCGCCAACACGGGCGTGCGATTGCTGATCCCGATCGCCAAGACTGCGATGCAGCGCCGGCAGCTTGTCGAGGCGCTCGAAAAAGGTTCCTCGGCCTACCAGGCCGCCGCCAAGGCGAAGATGCATTGGCGCACCGCGTTCCGTATCCGGAAGAAGCTGAAAGGCCAGGGGGAACTCTTCTAATGCTGACACTGTCAGTATGTCCCTGAGCCGCTAGAAAAACCACTTTCGAGCCACGATTAACGGGCTTCGAAAGCGGCGATATGACCTCCCAAAGTTTTGAAAGCTGGCTGATATCCCGCCTTCGCGTGCACGGTGCCTATGGCGGCGCGATGGACGGCGCCGCGGGCCGCGAACTTTATCGCGCACTGGAGCGGTTCCAGGCGAGCGAGCACCTGACGGTGACAGGGGTGGCCGACCAGGCCACCGTGAACGCGCTGCGGAAAGCTCCGAATGCCAAGGCCAGCGGCCTCACGGTCTATGAGCGCGCGCCGGAAGTGCCAGCCGAGCCGGTCTGGTTGCGCGAAGCCCGCCGCCTCATCGGCGTGCGGGAAGTCGTCGGCAAGGGCAGCAATCCGACGATCATGTCCTGGGCGAAACGCCTTGGCGGGTGGGTCGCCAGCTTCTTCGCCGATGACGATATTGCCTGGTGCGGCCTGTTCATGGCGCATGTGCTCTGCCTGACGCTGCCGCGCGAACCGTTGCCGGCCAACCCGCTCGGCGCGCTCCAGTACAACAAGTTCGGCCGCCAGCTCGCCGCGCCCGCCCTCGGCGCCATAATGACCTTCACCCGCGATGGCGGTGGGCATGTCGGTTTCTATGTCGGCGAGGACGCGACCCACTTTCATATTCTCGGCGGCAACCAGTCGAACAGCGTGCGGATCTCGCGCATCGAGAAGGGGCGCCTGTCCGACACCCGCTGGCCGAAAACCGGCGAGCCCGAGCGCCCCGGCCGCGTCTATCTGACCGCCGCCGGCACGCCGGCATCCTCGAACGAGCGCTGACCCATGTCCCTGGTGAAGCCCTCCTACTCTACGTCGAAGCGGCACCTTCTCTATTCGTCGGTGCTGGCCTGGTCGGTCATCCTGATCTGCGCGATCGGCGCCGTCATGGGCCGGTCAGAGGCCGTCGCCTTCGGGACGATCGCCGTGCCCTCCATGGTCGCGCTCATCGCGGCCATGCTCGGCATCCATCGCATCTCCGGCTCCATGGATTTTCGCGCCTCCAACTTGCCGCGCGATCAGCCGGGAGGTGAATCGTGATTGCTGGGATGTTTCGTCAAGCAGCGCTTCCCGTCCTCGCCGGGTTAGCGCTGCTCTTTTTCGGCCTGCTCGTTCTCTGGCTGATCCTGGTCAAGTTCGATGACATGATCGAGCGGGCGGCAAAGGCGGCCGCCGAAGGTCGCGACGCCCATTGGTCGGCGCAGATCGAGCGCGCCAATGCGGACGCAAACCGCCAGATCGCCAACCAGGCGAAGGCGGCATTGGCCATTGAGACGGATGCGAATGCGCGTGTGCGCGTCGTCGAAGAGCAGCTCACCAACATGGAGATTGCGAATGCGGCCTTGCCTCTTGGCGATGCTTGCGGCCTCGGCCGTGATCGCGTCCGCCTGCTCCCCCACTGAGCCCGCACCGCTCGTGCGTGTCGAACAGCGCCCCGTCGTGCTGCCCGAGGTTGCCCGTCAGTCTTGCGCGAATCCCCGCGCACTTCCCGACCGCGATCTTTCTTCACGGGAGGTTGCGACCAACTGGGGCGCCGATCGGGCGGCCCTGACTACCTGTGAAACGAGACGGGCGGCTGCGGTCGCGGCCGTCGATGCAAGCGAAGGAAATCCCTGATGGACGTCTCCCCCCTCAAGGACTGGCTCGGCCTGATCGCGTTGCTGATCTCCGTCGGCACGCCACTGGTTCTTTACTTCAAGTCCGACGCCAAGAAGGCGATCGAAACGCTCGGCCTGCATTCGAGCCGGATCCAGAAGCTGGAAGACGAGATGCGGCACCTGCCGGACAAGGAGACGGTCCACAACCTCCAGCTCGCGCTGACGAAGATGGAGGGGCAGATCGCGACGATGGTGAAATCCTCCGAGGCCACGGAGCGCGCCACCAGGCGCGTGGAAGACTTTCTTATGAGCAAATCCTGAGGGGCAGGACATGGCGGCTGAAGACTACGCACAGTGGGTGGATGAGAATATCCGCCTCATCATCCTGAAAGACCTGGCCGACCCGAAAACGGGCGGCAGCACCAACACGTTCCTGATTCAGAAGAGCCTGGAGCGGTTCTCCTATCGCAAGTCCCGCGACTATATCCGCAACCAGCTTCTGTTTCTGGAGAACGAGGCCGGCGCCGTGCGAACGCGCACGGAGGGCACGGAGACCTCAGCGGAAATCACCCGCCGCGGGCGTGACCATGTCGAGCGCCGCACCGTCCTGGCTGGCGTGCAGGCTCCCGGCGACGCGGAGTAGTCCGCCATGGCGCCGCACATGAGACCCCGCCCTTCCGCCATCGACCAGCTGCCCGAAGAGTGCGAGGCTATTGTCGCCTGGGCGGCGCAGGAACTCGCCAACACCCCGAAAAGCCAGACGGAAATCTACGCAGAATTCCGGATGAAGCTGATCGCGCTCCAGGGCGAGCTTGGCCTTGCCTTCGACATTCCGCACTTCTCGTCTTTCAACCGGCACGCCTTGCGCCTGGCGAAGGTTACCCAGCGGCTTCAGCGTAGCCAGATGATCGCCGACGCTGTCGTTGCCCGCACCGACGGTGAAGACGCCGACAAGTTGACCCAGGCATCCACCCGGCTCCTGAAGACCATCATCTTCGAGATGATGGAGAACGCGGCCGACGATGGTTTCGTGCCGAAGGAAGCCCACCAGGCGGCGGCGGCACTCTACCGCCTGTCGATGGCCGAGAACATTTCCACCCAGCGCCGGCAGAAGCTCAACGTGGAGTTCGCGCAGAAGGCCGAAACCGCCATCGAGCAGGTCTCGAAGGAACTCGGCCTCTCCGCCGAACGCGTGGCGCAGCTTCGCAAGGACTTCCTCGGCGTGCGTCCGCGTGACGACAAGCCGGCTGAAGAAGCGGATGGAGACGAAGAATGAAGCGGGCCATTTCCGCCGAGCCGATCCTGCCTCGTGCGACGAAAGACCTTTCCGACGACTTTCTGCGCGGCTCGGATTTCCCCGAGGACCTCGACCCGTTTGCCGACGGCGTGCTCATGAAGCACCAGGCCGAGTGGGTGGCCGACAAAAGCGACCTGAAGATTTGCCCGAAGGGCCGGCGCACGGGCATCACCTTCGCCGAAGCACTCGACGACACCCTGATCGCCGCGGCCGCACCATCTGCCGGCGGCGACAACGTCTTCTATATCGGCGACACCAAGGACAAGGGCCGGGAATTCATCGGCTATGTCGCCAAGTTCGCCAAGACCGTTGCCAAGGAGCTGGTCGAGATCGGCGAGTTCATGTTCAAGGATCAGCTCAAGGACGGCACGATCCGCGACATTCCCGCCTTTCGTTGCGTGTTCGCGTCGGGCTTTCGTGTCGAGGCGCTTTCGTCCCGGCCGGAAAACATCCGCGGTCTTCAGGGCATCGTCGTCATCGACGAGGCGGCGTTCCATCGCAATGTCCGCGGTGTCCTCGATGCCGTCAACGCCCTGCTGATCTGGGGCGGCAAGATCCGCGTCATCTCTTCACATAACGGCGTGCTCAACCCGTTCAACGAACTGATCAAGGAGGCGCGGGCCGGGAAGATCCCGTTCTCGATCCACGAGGTCACCTTCGCGGACGCCATCCGCAATGGCCTCTACAAGCGCGTTTGCACGATGCGCGGCAAGAAATGGTCGCCGAAGGCAGAGCAGAAATGGGAGGCGAAGATCCGCGGCGCCTATGGCGTGCGGGTCGCCGCCATGCGCCAGGAGCTGGACGCCATCCCGGCCGAGCAGGAGGGCGCGGCACTGACCCGCGTCCTGATCGAGCGGCAGATGCAGGACGGAATCCCGATCGTGCGTTGGGCTTGCTCGGATGATTTCAAGAACTGGCCGGAGGAAAGCCGCACCGCCGAAACGAAAAAATGGTGCGAGGAGAATCTAAAGCCACTGCTCGACAGGCTCGATCACCGTCGCCAGCATGTTTTTGGCGAAGACTTCGGCCGCAAGGGCGACGCGACCGCCATTATCCCTATGGAGATCGGCCAAGACCTGGTGCGGCGAGCCTGCTTCGTCGTCGAGCTGCACAACGTGCCCTTCGACCAGCAGCGAGAGATCCTGTTCTATGTGGTCGATCGCCTGCCGCGGCTCTCCGGCGGTGCGCTCGATGCGCGGGGCAACGGCGCCTATCTCGCTGAAAAAGCCGCGCAGCGTTACGGCTCCATCATCGTCGAGGTCCAGCTTTCCGAAGCCTGGTACAAGCTGGAAATGACCGCCTACGTCATGGCGTTCTCGGATCAGACGGTCATCCTGCCGAAGGACGCCGATATCCTGGCCGACCACCAGGCGCTCGCTTACGTCAACGGCTACATCAAGGTCCCCGACGATCATCGCACGAAAGGCGCGGACGGCTTCGACCGGCACGGCGACACGGCCATTGCCGGCGCACTCGCCTATTTCGCCAGCCGCGCGGATCTCGAATCCTTCGACTATGTGCCGGCCTCCCAGGCCGACCAGTTCAACGACAACGTTCCGATGTTCGAGCAGCCCGCGAGCGGCGGCCTGATCCCGCGGATTTCCGGAGGGCTCTTCTGATGGCGCGCACGCCGCAGATCATCGACCAGTGGGGCAATCCCGTTTCCACGCAGCAGCTGCAGAAAGAGTTCGCCGCCCCGACGCTTGGCGGCGTGCATTCCGTCTGGACGCCGACGATCGTGTCCGGTCTGACGCCGATCGGGCTGGCCGAGATCCTGCGATCGGCCGCCCGGGGTTATCCCGACCAGTTCTTCGCGCTCGCGACCGAAATGGAGGAGCGCGACCTGCACTACGCCGCCGTGCTTGGCACGCGCAAACGTGCCATCACCGGCATCAAGCCCATCGTCGTTTCGGCGTCGAAGGACGCGGAAGACGAGAAGATCGCCGAAGCGGTGCGCGAACTTGTCGAAGGTCCGTACTTTGCCGACGACTATTTGGCGGATCTCCTCGATGCGCTCGGCAAGGGCTATTCGGTTGTCGAGACGATCTGGGATCGCTCGGGCAAGGAGTGGCGGCCGGCGCGCTACGAATGGCGCGACCAGCGGCATTTCGTGATCGACCAGCGCGACGGCCGGACGCTGCGGCTGAAGCACATGGGCGACATCAACGGTCTCGACCTGCCGCCCTATCAGTTCTCGATTCATCGCCCGAAGATCATGTCGGGCCTGCCGATCCGCGCCGGCCTCGCTCGCCTGGCGGCATGGGCCTTCCTCTTCAAGTCCTACACGCTGAAGGACTGGATGGCCTTCATCGAGGTGTACGGGATGCCCTTGCGCGTCGGCAAGTTCGGCCGCGGAGCCAGCCTCGACGATCGCCGTGTCCTTCTGCAGGCTGTGCGCGATATGTCCTCCGATGCCGCCGCCATCATCCCGAAGGAAATGGAGATCGAGTTCATCGAGGTCGCGGGCGCGTCGGGCAATGCCGTCTTTTCCGACAAGGCGGAATATCTCGATCGGCAGATTTCGAAGGGGGTTCTCGGCCAGACCATGACGACGGACGACGGTTCGTCCCTGTCACAAGCGGCCATCCACGAAAACGTTCGGCACGATATCGCTCGTGCCGATGCCCGGCAGACGGCCATCACGGCGAACCGCGATCTTATCCGCCCCTTCGTCGATCTCAACTATGGCCCGCGTGACAAGTACCCGACGCTCGTTATTCCGATCACAGAAAACGAGGACATCACGACCCTTGTCGCCGCGATCGAGAAGCTGGTGCCGCTCGGCTTGAAGGTCAGCATGCAGCAGACGCGGGAGCGCATCGGGTTTGAAGAGCCGGACGAAGACGATGAACTTCTCACCGCACGCGCATCGACCCCGCCCGTCATCGAAACCGGCGCCAAGCCGCCGAAGCCGGTCGAGCCCACGCCACCTCCGCCTCAGAAGTCGGCGGCCAGGCTGCGGACGTCCTGCCCGCACTGTGGCGAATTTCATGCGACCGCGGCCGATGAGCGTAGCGAGTTGGACACCTTGGTCGATGATGCGCTCGCTGATTGGGAAGAGGACCTTGCACCGCTTTTAAACCCGCTTCGAAAGCTAATCGAGACGTCGACCAGCTATGCGCAGATCGAAGCCGGCCTTGACGATCTGATCGCCAAGATGGACGCGGGGCCGCTCGCCGATCGGCTTGCCAAGCTGATGATGAAGGCGCGCGGGCTCGGGGAAATCGGCGATGGACGCCTTTGATCTCTTCAAGACGGCGCCGAAGGAAACCGTCAACTACTTCGAGGCCAAAGAGCGCCGGCCGTCCTTCGACTGGAGGGACGTTGCGCCTGAGGAGCATGCATTCGCCTTCACGGTGGCAAAGTCGACCGGCTACGACATTCTCGACGATCTTCAGGCGGCGGTCGGGTCGGCCATCAAGAACCGCACGTCGTTTGAGGAGTTTCAGCGCGGTATCATCGAAACACTGCGCGACAAGGGCTGGTGGGGCAAGAAACTCGAAATCGATCCGCTGACCGGCGAGGAAAAACTCGTCCAGCTCGGATCGACGCGCCGGCTGCGAACCATCTATTGGGCGAACACCGCGACCGCCCATGCCGCGGGTGAATGGGAGCGCACGGAGCGCAACAAGGCTTTCCTGCCCTTCCTGGTCTATGAACTCTCGACCGCCGAGCGCAAGCGCCTGGAGCATAAGGGCTGGGTCGGCATCGTCGCGCCCGTTGACGATCCGATATGGGACCGGCTCTATCCTCCAAACGGTTGGCTCTGCAAATGCCGCGTCCGACAGATTTCGCGCCGCGAGGCGATCCGCCTCGGCTGGACGGAGGATTCGGGGCCCATCATTCTCGAAGAGCGGCCGTGGCTCAACAAACGCACCGGCAAGACGCACATGGTGCCGGTCGGCGTCGATCCAGGCTGGGATATCAATCCCGGAAAGGCGCGCGGACGGAACGTATCGCGGTTCCTGCATGACAAGATCGAGGCGATGCCGCCCGTCCGCCAAAGGGTCGCCGTCGAGGACATCGTGCGCTCGCCCATCCTGAAGGCGATGGTGGGAGGGCATTTGCCGAAGGCGTCCCTGCCGGTGGCACAGGTGCCGGCACGGCTCGCAGAGGATACGGGCGCGACCAGTTCGCTCGTGCGCCTCTCGTCCGATAGCGTCGGGCATGTGTTGAACGATCATGCGGAGCGCGGACTTACGGTCGATGATTTCCGCGCCGCGATCGCCGTGCTGACGGCTCCTGCCGCTATCATTCGCGAACCCGGTGCGCGCTCCGCCCGTCTCTACGGTGCTTCGGGCGGCGCCTGGTGGCGCGTTGTCGTCAAATCGGCCGCCGAGGGGAGCGAATGGTGGATGACCAGCTTCCTGCGCAAGAGCGAAAAGGAGGCGCAGCGCGTCATCGAGCGCGCGGCAAGGAACGGTCATGTTGTGGAATGATGGCGCGGAGGGGCGGCACTCCCTCACGGATCCGACTGCACGCCGTCCCGGTCGACCTTGCTCGCGCCTAGCCAGACTATGCCATCGAGCCTTCAGATTGGCAACGCGGCCTATTCGAGAACGTCGAATTCGCAGTTTGTCCAAAGCGCCTTCGCCATCCGCGCGCACTTGTCATGGTCAGCAGAAAACCGGTGCCAAGTGGCATCAACGCACTCCAGGAGTTCTTCAATGATTGGGGTTGTTTTGTCGAGAAGGCGTCCTGCATCGCCGAATAGCGGATCTTGCTCCTTCCTGGTCATGGTGGAGAGGGAGTGCGCGATGCTCGCATTTCTATATTCGCGCAGTGACTTCAAGAGCGGATCATTTGCTATTTTGTCGACCGCATGTAGAGCCGCAGGAAGGCGCTTCATACGATCTGCGACAACCGCGATGTTGTTCCTATCGCTTTCTTTAATCATCCACTCGTTGTTCGCGATGGGAACGATATGCCTGGCGTTCTGGCCTCTTTGCAGAAGGCGTCGTTCAAGCTGCGCAAGCGTCGAAGGGTCCTTGAGCAACTCTCGTACGGTGGGAAGGCTATCGCGATTGGTATCAGAGGCATCCCACATTCCGCACACCTGCAGAATCAACATTTTGATTAACGACACCTGCGTCAGCAAAAATGTGTTTCGGGCAATAGAACTCGGTACCTTTGCGTCGAAATCCTTTCCGAACACAAAGATCGCTACGTTCTGGTGCTGATGGATGGCAGCGCGAGCGTTTCCCTTGATGACTTTTAGTTTGTCGATGGCCAGGTCGATCCGCTGGACGTCTGAAAGTGTGGGCCAGCGTCCCCGTCCATTGCTCATGAGCGATCTCCTCACACAGGGCCGCAGAATGGCGCGAGACTTTAGGATGCGCAAGATGTCACTGGTCTGCAAAATTCGCGTCAGCGGCCTTTAAATCATCTTTAAAATCGACGCTCTTTCCCGACGCGGCATAGCAGTTTCAGATTTAGGGAAGCGGTGGCCCGATCGGGCTTGGCACTGACAGTGTCAGTGTCGCGGTGCCTGCCGCGACAATCCAATGTTCGCCTATGAACACGGCGACCGCAACAGCATTTTTTACCGATCTGGCCAGCGAGGGCAACACCCCGCCGGAATGGGTCGAGCTTTTTCCGAAAGGGCCGGCCCTCACGGCGCGCGATGGCCGCGCCTGGACGCTGGAGCCGCAGCGCGTCGTCGCCGCCTTTGCCCGTGAACAGGTGCCGCTCGCCATCGACTACGAGCACGGCCAGGCGCTGCTTGCTGCCGAAGGCAAGGAGGCGATCGCCGCCGCCTGGATCACGGCCGTCGAGGAGCGGGAGGGCGCGGTCTGGGGCAAGGTCGAATGGACCAAGGCCGCAGCCCGCAAGGTTCTCGACAAGGAATACCGCTTCCTGTCGCCCGACTTCGTCCACACCCGCGACGGGCTGATCCTCAAACTCAACGGCGCTGGCCTCGTAAACCGGCCCGCCCTCGTCATGACGGCGCTGAGCCGCAAGCAACCCGAAACCAAGGAGACGGAAGACATGAGCCTGAAGGCAATTGCCGCCAAGCTCGGCCTCAAGGACGATGCCGACGAAAAGGCGGTGTTGGCGGCGCTCGACGAGCGCGACGGCCAGCGCAGGGCGCTCTGCGCCAAGCTGAAGATCGATGACGCCGGTGATGCCGCCGCGATCGACGCGGCGATCACCAAGCTGCAGGCGGACACCGAAACCGCGCTCGCCTCCGTAAAGGCTTCGCCGGCCGCTGCCGAGGTCGCCGCTGTGAAGCAGCAGCTCACCGACACCCAGACGGCCCTTGCGGCCCTTCAGAAGAAGGACACCGACCGCGAGATCGACGGTGCCCTCGATGCCGCCCAGTCGGCCGGCAAGATCACGCCCGGCTCCCGCGACACCTATCGCGCCATGTGCGCGGTGGACGGCGGCCTTGAGCGCTTCAGGGCGCTCGCCGCCACGCTCCCCGTCATCTGCGAGCCGACCACCCTCAACAACGGCGAGGCCGTCACGACCACGGCCGACGACACCCTCAACCCCACGGCACTCGCCGCGAAGGCCCGGAAGTATCAGGATGATCAGGCCGCCCTCGGCATCACGGTCTCCATCTCCGAAGCCGTCGAACATGTGAAGGCTGCACGCGCATGACGCCCATCCTCACCAAGAGCTTCCGCGTCGGCGCCGCCGCCATCGCCGGCTTTCTCATCATGAAGTTCGGCACAGGCGGCGTCGCCGAGGTCGCAGGCGCGGCGACGGACCCGCTGATCGGCGCTGCCGGGTCCATGGGCGCGCCCGCTGGCGGCATGGTCGACGTGACCGAGGTCGGCTGGAGCGAGGTTCGCGCCGGCGGCAACATCTCCTGGGGCGATCCGCTCACCGCCAACAATCTCGGCAAGGCGGTGAAAGCCGTTCCCGTCGCCGGCTCCGTCGTCTCCATCATCGGCTTCGCGCGCTCCGACGCCTCCGATGGCGACGTCATTCCCTACATCGTCGCGCCGGGCGTTCTCGCCACGCCGGCCGCGTAACCCACGAGGACCTTGCCCATGTCGACCGTCAATCGGCCGTTTCCCATCAATCCCACGCTGACCGCGATCTCCATCGGCTATCGCAACCCGGCGCATACGCTGATCGGCACCCGCGCCCTGCCGGGTGTCGAGGTTCTCGATGAGAACTTCAAGTGGACGGAGTTCCCGCTTTCCGAGGGCTTCACCGTTCCCGAACTGGAAGTCGGCCGCAGAGGTCAGGTCAACCAGGTCGAGTTCACGGGCGAGGAAAAGACCTCATCCGTTAAGGACTATGGTCTCGACGACGCCCTCCCGCAGTCGGATATCGAAGCCGCCCGCCGCGCCCGCGCCGAGAAGCGTTCCAATTTCGACCCCGAGAACCAGGCGGTGGAAGGCCTGACCAATCTCGTCCAGCTCGGCCGCGAGGTTCGCGCCGCCGCCGTCGTGCAGAACGCCGACAACTACGATGCTGCCCGCAAGATCGCACTCACCGGCACGGATCGCTTCGACGACTACGACGACAGCGATCCCTACGGCGTGATCGACGAGGGCATGGACAAGACGCTGATCTACCGGCCGAACCACATCGTGATGGGCCAGCCCGTCTGGTCGAAGATCAAGCGCCACCCCCGCCTCATCAAGGCCGTGAAGGGTGGACTGACCGAGGATGGCGCGATCACCAAGGCGCAGTTCGCCGAACTGTTCGAGATCCCGGTGGAGAATTTCCTCGTCGGCGTCGCCCAGGTGAACCTTGCCCGCAAGGGCCAGGCGGTGAACCTCGCCCGGGTCTGGGGCAAGTCGATCCAGCTTCTCTATCTCGACCCCTCGAAGAAGCAGGCGGACGGTTCCGTCATCACCTGGGGCATGACGGCCGAACTCGGCAGCCGCATCGCCGGCTCCATCGAGGACAAGGATATCGGGCTTCAGGGCGGCCGCCGCGTGCGCGTCGGCGAGCGCGTGCGCGAACTCGTGGTGGCCAAGAGCGTCGGCTACCTCATCCAGACCGCCGTTTCCTGACCTTCCCTGCGGGTTGCCCAAGGCCCGCACCCGTGCGCCCCCGGCGCGCGGGTCTTCCGCAAACGGCGATAGGCGCCGTTTTCGAAAGACCCGGAGAGCGAACATGAAGAAACCCGTCGAAAGCAACGACCAGGATGCCGCCGCCAAGGCGAAGGCAGAGGCTGACGCCAAGGCTGCGGCCGGCCTTGCGGCAAAGGAAGCCGAAGAAAAGGCCAAAGCCGAGGCGGCGGAGAAGGCTGCGGCCGAGAAAGCGGAAGCCGATGCAAAGGCCAAGGCAGATGCCGATGCCAGGGCCGCGGCCGACCTTGCGGCAAAGGAAGCCGAGGAGAAGGCAGCGGCCGAGAAGGCGGAAGCCGATGCCAAGGCAAAGGCGGATGCCACGTCCAAAGCCGCCGGCGAGCGCAAGGGACCGCGTGCAAAGCAGGAAATCCGCTATCGCGGCAAGACCTATGGTCCGGGCGACTACCTGCCCGCCGACATCGACGACAAGACCTTCGACGAACTCGACGACATCGACGCTATCTGAGGGATACCCCGAGAGGGAGGCCTGGTCCGGCTCGCGAGGCCGTCAGCACCCATCGACCCGGCTCACGCCGGATAGGGGACGTTACGAACGTAGGGGCTCAGCCCGCCTCCCGCATTGTTTTGAAAGGCGCTTGGAATGACTGAACACGCTGGTCTGCCGGTCGCCGGTTATCGCTCGCAGAGCGAAGCGAAGATTGCCGCCGTCAACGAAAACAAGAAGGTCGAGGAAGGCATCCTTCGCCTTCTCGATGCACTTGCGGAACTGCCGGAGGTGGACCGGCGCTGGCTCGCCACGGGGCGAACCCATATCGAGCAGGGCTTCATGGCCGTCAACCGCGCTATCTTCCAACCCGAACGCGTCAAGCTCGACGGCGACGAGGTGTAGCCGTGATCTATGCCACGCTTGCGCAAATGGAACAGGACTGGGGCGCCGCCTTCCTTGGCGACCTCTTGCCGGCGGACGTCGACTATGCCGACGCCTACGACGTGGCGCTGTCCAAGGCGAGCGCCGAAATCGACATCCATCTGTCGGCCCGCTACACCCTGCCGCTGCCCGCCGCACCGGCTGGCCTGGTCACGCCCTGCGTCAACATCGCGATCTACCATGTGGCGGTGCGCCATACGGCCCTGACCGTGACGATCGAAGATCGCTACAAGCAGGCCGTCGAGCTGCTGGAGCGCATCGCGGACGGCAAGGCCGGCCTCGGCGCCGAGGAGCCGCGCGTGAGTTCCGAACCCGAGGCCTCCGCCGGCGGCGCGTATTTCACGGCCAACGAGCGCCACTTCTCGCGCAGGACCCTGCCATGAGCGCCATAGGTGTCGAGATCGTCGATGTCGGCCTTGAGGACGCGCTCCTCAAGATAGAGGGCATTGCCGATGCGCCGTTCGGCGAGCTGATGGAGGGCATTGGCCGCCTGGTTCAAGGCCAGACCCGCCGGCGTATCGCCAGCGAGAAGACATCACCGGACGGCACGGCCTGGAAAGACAACCTTGCCGGCAGCGGCGTCCTGCACGACAGCGGCGCGCTCTACGATTCGATTGACTACCAGGCTTTCCCCAACGGCGTCCTGGTCGGCTCCGGTCTCGTATATTCGCGCATCCACCAGCTCGGGGGCACCATCGTGCCTCGATACATGCAGGCCTTGAAGTTCTGGTGGGTCGCAGGCGGCTGGGTAGAATTCGCGATTGTCAAGAGCGTGACGCTGCCGGCACGGCCCTATCTCGGCCTCTCCGCCGATAACCGCGTCGAAATCGTCGAGTCGACTGAAGACTGGCTTTCGAGGCTTGTGCAATGACCGGTCGCATCAACGCCTTCCGGGCCGCCGTCATGGCGGACATCAAGATCATCCTTCCGCAGCTGCAAACCATCGAGCCGCAGTTCGGGCGTTTCAACCTGGACGAACTGGAGCGGACCTCATTGCGCTGCCCGGCCGTCCGCGTTGCCGTACTGAACGGCAAGCTGACCGACAACGCCTCAGGCCAGTCCGATGCCTCCCTCCAGTGCGCCGCCTTCATCGTCACGGACGGCAAGGCCCGCGACGAACAGGGCTGGACGCTCGCCGAGGCCATTGCGACCCTGTTGCATTCGGGCCAGCGCTGGACGCTGAACCACATTGGCGCACCCGAGAAGCCGAGCATTCAGCCGGTCGTATCCGCCTCCATCAAGGATCGCGGCGTGGCAATCATCGCCGTCGAGTGGACACAGTCCATCCGCCGCCTCGGCGAAAACATCTTCGATGAGGCGGGCGTGGCGCTCACGGAACTCTACGTCAACGGCGAGGAGATCGAGTTGCCGGCTTCGGGAGACGAGCCATGAATCGCCGCGACCAGCTGATCATCGCCCGCGAGTTCCGCACGCTCTACAAGGTCGCCGACGATCTCGATCGCCGCATGGCGTCCATGTTCCTTTCCGGCACGGTGAAGGAGGTGAAGGGCAACCTGGTGCAGCTCGAAATCCTCCCCGAAGACAGCCGCACCGGCAAGCCTTTCCTGTCGCCATGGGTGAAGGCGCAGGAGGCGGCCGGCCAGAGCGGGTCGCATCTGCCGGTGAAGGTCGGCGACCCTATGCGGTTGATATCGCCCAACGGTGAGATCGGCTCGCAGTCGCTTGCCGTGCGCGACGGGTACACCGACGCCGCCAAGAACCCGTCCGACAAGCCGCAGGAGGAAATGGTCTTCGCCAATGACGGGCCGGTGCGCCTGCGCGGTTCGAAGATCATCCTGGAAGGTGAGATCCACCTCGGCGGCGAAGGCGGCAAGGCAGTCCATCGCATCGGCGACGCGGACAGCGACGGCGACACGGCCGTCGGCGGCGCTTCCAAAGTCTACGCGCTCTAGAAAGGAGCTTTTAATGACCGTTAAAACCGAGTTTGAAGTCACCGAGAAGGCGGGGAATTTCGTCGCTGGTCGCCGCTCGCCCGGCAAGGGCGGCAAGATCTCGCTCACCGAGGACGAGGCGCATTTCGCGCTTGCGGCCGGCGAGCTGAAGCGGCTGGGCGCGACGTCCGGCAAGAAGCCGAAGGGCAAGGATAGCCCGCCTGCAGGCGATCCGCCTGGCGGAGATGCCGAAGGCGGAACCGAAACGCTCAACCCGCCCGTGGTGACGGAGTAATCCGCCATGCGCGCAGGCTTCGACGAGGTGACAGGACGGATGCTGGTGGGCTGGCCTCATTGCCAGCAGTCCATCCGCATGTGCCTGCGCAAACGCATCCGCACCGTCGAGATGCGCTATCACCATGGCTGCGAAGTTCCCGAGCTTCAGGACGGCAATACCGACGCGGATACGATCTTCGACGTGTTCGTGGCGATCGCCGAAGCCCTTGCGGATCCCGACGGCGGCGAACCGGGCTTCCGCCTGCAGACGATCGGCGTCCATGTCGTCGGCCGGACCGGACGCACGGTCTTCCTGCTCTCCGGGATATTCTTCCCGCGCGGCCACCTCGGCGATTACTCGATCTATGAGCCGCACGACGTCTATTGGCCGGAGGCGATGGCAGCATGAGTTTTGCCTATCCCGCCCCGACCATCACCGCCGAGCTTGATTATGAGGCCTTGCGCGACCAGCGCTTTGCCGCCTTCGTTGCGCAATGGAACGGGTATCGGGCTCGTAATCCCAACGCCGGCCTCCCAGAGTTCACCACGACCACGCTGGCGAACTCGATGGAGGCGATCGCGCTTGGCGCGGCCGCCGATGGCGACTTCTATTTCGTGGGCCGGGCGAATGCCGTCGCCCGCGCCGCCGTCCTGGTCGACTTTGCCTATGGTCCAGATCTCGATCTGCATGGCCTCGATACGCGCGTGCCGGGGCACCCGGAAGGCGTGACCAGGCACCCCGAGGAGGGCGATGAGGACTATGCTGCGCGCATCCGCGAGGCGCGGGCCGGTTCGTCGGCCGCCGGCCCGGACGATTGGTGGTTGACCCATGCCCGCGCGGCCGACAGCCGGGTCCGTTCGATCGGGCTTGACTACAAGGGCCTGGGCGAATTGGAGATCTACGTCCTGTCGAAAGACAATGGCGGCATCCCCGACGAGGCGATGATCGAGGCCGTGACTGAGCGCCTGATGCGCAAGAACGTCCGGCCGAGGACCGCCACGCCGATCGTCAAGAGTGCGATCATCGCCGAGATCGATGTCGTCGCTTATGTCTGGCTGCATCCGGAGGCATCGGAAAGCCGCCTTGATATCCTCAAGGCGGCAGCGCTCGCCCAGAACGAAAAGGACCAGGCGCTCGATCGCGACCTGACCCACCACTATCTGAAGCGCCTCATCGACGCGCCCGACGTCTACGATATCGCCATTACGTCGCCGGCCACGGACCTGCCCGCCGGCCCATCCCGTGCCTACGCCATCCGCTCGATGGAGCTGATCCTCGCCGGGAGGAACCGATGACGAGCCGCCTTACCCCGGGATCAACCGGCTATTTCGGCCGCGCGGTTGCGGACGCCAATGACACCCACGGGCGTTACGCCCAGGACGTCGACGTCATTCCGCATCTCGGACGCACCACCATCCCTTCCGGGTGGTTGCCGTGGCTCCTGCGCAATGAAGGCCTTGAGCCTCTCATGCCCTATGTCGACTGGGCAGTCCTTTGGGCGAAAGGTCCCGCCTGGCTGCGCACGCGCGGCACGGCGGAGGCTTCCATCGAGGCGCTCGGTTGGATCGGTTGGACGATCCGCTTCGAATATGGCGAGGCCGGCGGTAGGCTCTACGATCACTATCAGGTCCATCTCGATCGCGTTCCTTGGCGCGCGGAGCTGGAGCGCCTGATCCCGGTTGAGGAGTTTGCGAGATCGGAAGACAGCAAGTTCTTCCGCCTCGTTTCCGGCTACGACGTGCGCCCGGTGCGTGGCGGCCGCTCGCTGATGGCCCGTGCCATCTTCGGGCGCCACAGCGGCATCGACGTCCGACCGGATTGGCCGCGCCTGTCCTTCAAGGTGCATGGCACGATGCACTGGCCATCGACGGCATCCGCCCATTCGGCCGAAACCCTGACCGTCCTGACCTACGTTGTCCGGAGGGGCGATATCGTCTTCGGTCGTTCGCGGATCACCCGTCGCGCGACCCGCGGCCCGATCTTCGGGCTGCAGCTTTCAGAAAGCACGGTCGCCGTGGGTGTCGCCGACCATCGCACCAGCGAGAGCATCCGCCCGCTCGCCGGCATCGTCGGCGGCAGGACCATCCTTGGTCGCCGCCAGGCTGTGTTCGTCGGCATGCGCAAGGTGCTGGGGCAACATGCCGTGTTCGGGCGCACGCGCATCGGTTCGCTGTGGCGCCTCGCAACCGTCGAGCAGCTCCTCGCCGTGCCGGAGCCCATCCGCCTCGATGCCTTGGCGGAAACCATGCCAGCGGTCTCCGCACATGACGCCGTGACCGATCGGACGGCGCTCTCGCGCGGCGGCTCGGTGACGGCATCCGACGCCCCTGACGGCGTGCCGATGATCGCCGCCGTCGCCAATCTTCTCAACGCGCCCTGGTCAGGCCTGCCGTGGGGCGACGAGCCCTGGGGCCAGAGCCCGCGCGTGCTTGCAACCGACGAAACCGTGGAGACTTAAATGAGCGTGCTCAAGACAGCCGGCCGGGCCGATCTCGCCGCAGCCTACAAGGCGTTGGCGGCCGTGCCGAACAACTTCCTCATCGCCATCGGCGCGGGCGAGAACTGGTGGGGGAGCCAGCAGCAGGTTCTGCTCGATCTCGATGCCGAAGGGGAAACCGCCATCAACCCCTCCCATGCGCCGGTCACCGGCGTCGTGGTTCGCTCGGCCAACGCCGCCACGCTCTACCAGGTCGGCGTCGACTATCTGGTCGATACCGCAACGGGCGTGATCAGCCGCAACGATGCCGGCTCCATTCCGGCCGAGGCCACACTGCAGGTGACCTATGTGCCGACCGTGCCGCAGCCGGACCTCATGCGCCAGACACTGGTTGCCGAGGTCGGCCGCGTGCCGGTGACGGCAATCCACTTCATCGTGCCCTTCGACGAAGCCGAGGACCCCGAGGCCAACTATGTGATCGTCGAGGGCGCCAAATATGCCCTGATGGCCGAGCCAGCCCGCATGCTGCTGATGCAGGCGCACCTCAATGCTAGCGACGGCGTCGGCGAGCCCATCCGCGAATATGCGCTCTTCTCGCGCTGCGCCGTCGATCCGGAATTGCCTCCCGGTCAGGTCTATTTCGACGTCGACGACGTAACCGCGCCGGGCGTGATGGTCATCGCCAAGCAGCGCACGCCTGTTCCTCATGACGGGACCGTCGGTCTCGACATGTCCATCATCCTCGAACTCTGAGGCCAGCCATGCCGTCCATGCCCCGCTACTATCGTGACACATTCGATCCGACCAGGAACCGCACGCGGTTGCTCGCTTCGGAGGACAAGTACTTTTTCGCGCAGGACTGGAACGAGGGCCTTTCGATGGAAAGGCATGCGCGATCCGGGGTTGCTGATGCTATCTTCCGGGACGGCGAAGTCGTCCGCGGTGCGCAGATCCTCGTCGAGATCGGCGAGGCAGTCGCGCATGCCACGCTGGAAGCCGGCCAGGTCTATGTGCACGGCCAGATGCGCGACCTTGCCGCGGCTGGTTTCGACATTCCGAAGGTCGGCGATGTGCTTGTCGGCGTCGTCCTCGAGACGCGCGTCATCACCAGCCTGGAAGACGTGAACCTCAGGTTCCAGAATTTCGAGGACCTCGCGTTCGAGAGCCACGGCATGGCGCGCCAGGCGCAGCTCGAGGAAAAACCGCGCTGGGGCTCTTCGACCGAAGCGCTCGTCGATACTCCCACTGTCGGCTATTCCTTCTTCCCGGTCTACACGGTTCGCGACGGCGTCGTGGTCGACACGTCCCCGCCGACCGAGGCCGGCGCGTTCGTCCAGTTGGTCGAGCGCTACGACCGCGAGAGCAACGGCCACTATATCGCCCGAGGCTGCAAGCTCTCCTATCTGGAGACCACGGCCGGCGCCCAGATTTACTCGCTTGCCGAGGGTGTCGTGAACGTCGAGGGCCGGAAGATCGACCGGTCGGCATCCGTGCGCCTGACCTATGTCGAAGACCCCGATTTCGAGCGCATCAATGCCGAGCCGCATCTCTTCGACGACGGCGGCACGGGGACGTTCGTGATCACGCTCAACCGGACGCCGGTCGCCGTGATCCATGACGTCTCCGTCCTCACCGAAAAGACGGTAACCGTGACACGCGGCCAATCGACCGGTGGGCGTGACCCGCTGCCGGACAGCCAGATCCAGCAGATCATGAGCGTCGTGCAGGGCGGCACCACCTATACGTCGCCGACTTCCTACAATCGCCTGGGCGATGAGGTGGACTGGTCTCCCGGCGGGGCGGAGCCGGCGCCGGGCTCCACCTACCAGGTGACCTATCGCTACAAGAAGTCGATCGAGCCGACAGCATCGACCGAAACGACGGTCACGGTGACCGGCGCCGTCACGGGGTCGGAAGTAGATATCGACTATTCGTGGAAGATGCCGCGCTTCGACGTCATCGCGGTCGACAAGGCGAATTCCGTTCACCGCATCAAGGGCGTTGCCTCGCCCTACAATCCGCAGCGTCCGCGCGTTCCGGCCTACCTCCTCGAGCTTGCCCAGATCGAGCAGCGCTGGACGGCGGGCTATCCCCGCGTCCGCCAGACGGGTGTTCAGGCCGTACCGATCGCGGACATGGAGCTTATGCGCGGCGCCATCATCGAGAACCGGCAGGAACTCGCGCGCATCCGCCTTCAGACGGAAGCGAGCGCCCGGAACCCGGCTGCGGTCAATGGCATTTTCGCCGACAATTTCGAGAACGACGCCCAGCGCGATGCCGGCATCGAGCAATCGGCCTCGATCGTCGACGGCCGCTTGACGCTGTCGATCGCGGCCACGCTCGCCAATGTCAACGCGGGCGGCAATGGCTGGTCGCTGTCCTACACACTGGAAGAGGCCATCGTTCAGCCGCTCCGGACGCGTGCCCTGAAGATCAACCCCTACCAGAGCTTCGACCCCGTACCGGCATCCGTGACGTTGACACCCTCGATCGATGAGTGGGTCGACGTCCAGACCCAGTGGGCGAGCGCGATCACGCAGACGTTTATGGTCAACCGCTTTCGCGCGGACGAAACGAGAGAAGAGCTGCTCAGTTCGACGTCGATCGAGGCGCAGTTCATTCGTCAGCGGGAAGTCGCCTTTGCGATTTCGGGTTTCGGTAGCGGCGAGCTGCTCCAGTCGCTCACCTTCGACGGCGTCGATGTGACGCCAGCGCCGGCGCCGGCCGCCAATTCCGCGGGCGAGCTCGCCGGCGTGTTCGACGTTCCCGCCAATATCCCGGTCGGAACGAAAACCGTGGTCGCGCTGGGCACCGGTGGATCGATGGGCACGGCCGACTATACCGGCCGCGGGACGATCACCATCGAGGAGAGGCGCCGCGTCAACACCTTCTACCGACGTGTCGATCCGGTCTTCCAGAGCTTCACCCCGGCGGAAGGCTTCCACCTTGGTGGCTGGCGCTTCCGGTTCGCCGCGATCGGCAACCGCGACGAACCCGTCGTCGTGCAGCTTCGCGAGGCGGTGCAGGGCCTGCCGGGCCGCACCGTCATCGCCGAGGCGATCATCGACATGCAGACGGCGACCACCGAAGCCGACACGGTTGCGCTCTTCCCGACGTTGCCCTGGTGCGAAACCGACGGCGAGCGGACGATCGTCTGGCTCACCAACGATCCGGATCACGCGATCGCGGTCGCCGAACTCGGCAAGTTCGATCCCTACCTTCAGCGCTGGGTGACGCAGCAGGCTTACCAGGTCGGCGTCTGCGGCGGTTCGTCGAACAACCGCGCTTGGTCAGTCTATCAGGAGCTGGACGTCTATTTCGCCGCCCTGAAGGCGAAGTTCACGGAAGCGAGCCGCACCGTCACCCTCGGCACCATCGCCGCCGAGAATGTGACGGATATCCTCGCCCTTGCCGGCGTCGAGATCCCGACGGCCGCGACCGGCGTCGATCTCATCTTCGAGCGTCCGAACGGTGAGCAGATCAAGGTTGCCCCCGGCGCCGTCGTCTCGCTCGACAAGACGCTCAACGAGGATCTGATCGTCAAGGCGGTGTTGCGTGGCGTTCCCAATGCTTCGCCGCATCTGTTCCCGGATCCGCAGATTGTCCTCGGCGCGCTCTCGTCGATCGACAATTATGTGTCGCGCGCATTCCCGTGCGGCAACGACCGCAAGGTCCGTGCCGAGGCGCGGGCGCGGCTGCCCGGTGCATCGACCCTGGAGATCGGGATCTCCGATGACGGCGCCACCGAGACCGAACTCGTCCTGGTCTCCACCGCCGACGACGGCGATGGCTGGACGAAGTACGTCTACGAGGTCGAGGACTACTCGGCCGAGGCGATCCGCGCCCATGTCACCCTGTCCGGATCGGCACTTCATCGGCCGGAAGTGGACAGCCTCGTCGTCCTCCCGCTGGCGGTGTGATCATGACGGAGACGGTCAACAGGTATTATCCCGTTCCCGATCCGAGCCAGCCGCAGCGGGCGGACGCGGTTCGGATCGCGGCGGCGATCACCGCCATCGATGTCGACGTGGCGGCGATCCTGCTGACGCTCGGCAGCAAGGCCGACAGTGCCGATCTCGGCCCGGCAATCTCGGCCGCCATCGACGCGCTCATTGCGGGCGCGCCGGCGGCGCTCGACACCCTGGCAGAGATCGCCGCCAAGCTTGCCGACAATGATGATGCGGTCGCCGCGTTGGTCGGCGTCATCGCCACCAAGGCCAGCCAGGCCGACCTCGATGCCCTTGCCGGCGTCGTGGGCACCAAAGCCAATGCCGGTAACGTCTATTCGCGGGCGACCGTCGACGGGATGTTTGCCGACGAGGTTGCGGCGCGGGATGCGGCATTTGCCGAACAGGAAGATTTGTCGATCGCTTACGCGGTCGCGCTTTAGGAGCCCGGACGATGACTGTATCCCACAAGCCCGTATTTGCGCAGGGTATCCGCGAGGTGAATGCCGTCGTCACGGCGGCCAATACCAACTATGCGGCGCCGACGGGGGCCGTGAAGCTGTTCGACGCCGGGCCGAACGGCTCGATGCTGGAAGGGCTGCATGCCATGCCGCTCGCGAACCTGGGCACGGCGAGTAAGCTCCAGCTCTATAAATCGACGGACAGCGCGGGCACCGTGAAGAGTTTCACGGACAACGCGCTGATGGCGGGTCATACCGTGGCCGCGACGACCGAGACACCGAAAACGACCTTCACCGCCATCACCGAGGAAACGCCGAAATTCCTCGAGGCGGGCGGGAGTATGTGGGTCGCATCGAGCCAGGCGCTTGCCGGCGGCATTGCGTTCGCGGGCCGGGTGCAAGACCTGTGAGGGGCGTGGTTTCGGGCATCCGGGGCGTCAATCCTCGGCCGCGCAAATCAGAGCCCGGCGCGTCTTCGAAGCTGCCTGTTTACACTCTCCCGAAAACATTGGGCTTTCGAATCCGGAGCCTTGCAACGTCCGGCTCCTGGTGGCGAGTTACCGAACTGGAGGGGTATAAGGAGGAGAATTATGCGGGCTCGCGATTCATTACCGGTTCCCAGGCAGGCTACAACGGCGCAACGATCGCCGATAGCGAGCGCAACGGGGAGATCGCAGCTTATGCTTTTGACGGCAATACGGCCACACAGTGGTCATCGAACGATGGATCTATCGGCAGGTATGTCGGCCTCAACTTCCTCGTTCCCGGCACGGCTCCAACTCTGACGGGCGTTGCTGCCACGCTCACGGTTCAGCAGCTTAATGACGACCCGCGCCTCCTCCTGAGGACGTTCCTTGAACAGATCGAAGCCCACTACTTGCCGTACATGGTGGATGTGAAGTCGGTGCGATGGAGGACCTACAACAACGGCAGCAATCACTTCTCGCCGAGCGTTGCCGTTGATTTTCGACGTGTGAACAATCTCGGAGAGTTCTCGTGGGAGGAGGTCGCGACGATCGACGGCGCGACATCTCCGAACGTCTACTACGGGTGGGCTTCGCTATGACGACCGATTATCAGCGCATCATCCTCGCCGGCCCGACGATCGACGGCCCGCCCGGCCTCCCGGCAGAGCACGTCGGCGTCAGCGACGAAACCCTGGCGGATTTCGCGGCGCATTGCGACCCATGTCCTGAGCACCTCGTCGGCATCGGCTACTGGCCGATCCAACCCGCCGACCCGCCCCCGGAAGGCAAGGTCGCCGTGGCGCGCGACAGGGCGCTTGTCGACGGCGTGCTGAAATGGGTCGAGGTGCTGGAGGACGCGCCGCCGCCGCCGTTTCCGACGCTCAAGCGCAAGGAACTGCGGAGCGCGCTCGTCTCGATCGGGATCTTCGCGGCCGACGTCACGGCGAAGATCAGCGAGATTGCCGATCCGACCGCGCGGGAATTTGCGCTGATCGACTGGGAGGACACCCAGGACTATGAGCGGGACCATCCCCTCGTCGATACGCTGGCGGTCGGCTTCGCGCTACCGAGCGAACAGGTCGACGCGCTGTGGCGCTGGGCGGCCGGCGCCTGAGTGGACTGGACAACCGCCCATAAAGGCGCGACAAAAGACCATTCAAACCCGCTTTAAGCCGGCGTGCCCCTGACAGTGTCAGTGGCGCGCTCGCGCGCGCAAGCGTGTCTCTTGTCTCCGAAATCCGGAGACACGCTTCATGGCAACCACATTCAATCACGGCGCCCGCACGATCGATGCCGGCTCCACAAGCCGGCCGCTGGAACTCGCCGATACCACCACGCTTGCCACCAACTTCATTGATTCGACGGCGGACAACAGCGTGTTCCCCCCGGACAGCGAGCCGGTGCTCTTCTTCTCGCACGAGGCCGACAAGGTCGCAGCCCTTGGAACCGGTGTCGGCAACCAGGCGCTCGCCCTCGTCAACGCTGCCCGCGCGCAGGGCATCGAGGTCGCGATCGTTGCATCCCGCGTGGCGCACAGCGTCAAGACCGATCCCGTCGAGAAGGCGGAAGAGGAGCTCGCCAGCCTGATCGGTACGGCCGGCGCGATGACCGGCGCGCACGCGCTCTCCTACGCCGAAGGGCATGTCGGCCGCTCGCCCGACCTGCTCGTCGGCGGCTCTCCTGCCGCGGGTCGCGTCTCCAACGCGAAGAACCCCTATGCCGCGGCGCTCGAATCCGTTGGCAACAAGCTCAAGGCCATCTCGGTTTTTGACACCGGCGGGCCGGATAGCGAGACCAGCCTTGCCTATCGCGCGGACTTCTCCTCCCGCTACACCTATCTCGTCGACCCCTTCGTCCGTGTGGCGGAAGGCGCCTCCATCGTCGCGCGCCCGGCCTCGCCCTTCGCCGCCTCGATGTTCGTCAAGCGCGACAAGCAGAAGGGTGGCCCATACTGGTCGCCCTCCAACCAGGAGGTCCTCGGCATTCTCGGCACGGCTCGGCCGGTGACCTACTACGACGGCGAGATCGACCACGAGGCCAACCTCCTCAACGAGGCCGGCATCGCCACCTTCATTCCTTCGCGCGTGGTGCAGGGCGCCAACGGCCAGTTCTCGCCGAACGGCCGCATCCTGTGGGGAAACCGGACGGCATCGGAAGATACGATCTGGAAGTTCGTCAACGTCGTTCGCACCCGCGCCACGATCGAGAAGGCTATCATAAAGGGGTTCCGGCCCTGGGCCATCGACGACAACATGACGCCGCAGCATGTCGTGGCCGTCATGCGTTCGCTCCAGGACCTGCTCGACAGCCTGACTGCGATCGGCGCCATCTACGGTGGTCGGGCCTATTGGGAGCGCGCGACGAACGTCAACTCGTCGCTGCGTAACGGCAAGGTGCGGATCGAGTTCGACGCCGAGGAAGCCCCGCCGCTCGAAGACCTGATTTTCGGCAGCCGCCGCAACGAGGCTTATATCGACAACTTCGCGGCCGACCTCCAGCGGCGCATCAGCGTCGAGTTCGGTGGCACCGTCGCCGAATTTCTCCAGTAAGGACTTTCAACATGGGTGACCTTCGCATCCTTCGCGGCTTCACGCTCGTCGTCGACGACAACCGCAACCTCGGCCTCGACATCAAGGAAATGAAGCTTCCTGTCCTCGAAGAAATCGGCGAGAGCCATCACCCGGGCGGAAGCGACATGGAGATCGAGATCATGGGGCTGGGCGTGAAGGCGTTCACGCTCCCGTTCAAGCTCGCCACACACAACCCGGAAATCATCGGCCTGTTCGGCGGCCCGCCCGGCTTCCGTCGCTCCTTCACCGGCAAGAAGCTGGTGATCTCTGACGAGGACGGGAAGGAACATGAGCACATGTTCGACTGCCGCGCCCGGCTCTCCAAGGTCGAGGGCGAGGCCATGACGGCGGGCAAGCTCGTTGGCTACGACCACGAGATCAAGAGCTTCTGGAACTACACCGAGTTCTGGGACGGCCGCGTCATGCACCGGTGGAATTTCAAGCTCGGCGGCTGGGACGTTTGGAATTTCCAGCCGTATCTGCCCGCCCGCCGCCGCATCCTGTCGTAGGAGTTTGCCTTGGACACCGCCCTCAAGACCACCATGTCCGTCTCGCTCACCGTGTCGGTCACCGTCCCGGCTGCGGACGGTAAGACCGCCGAGCGCTCCTCGCTCACCCTTCGCCGGCCGAAGACCCGTCACGTCAAGCGTCTTGCCGCCCTGATCGGCGCCGAAGTGCTCGACATCCTGCTTTCCGACGACACGGCGCGGACGGCGAAGATCGAAGGACGCGAGCTCGTCGGCAATGTGCTGCGCACGCTCTTCAACGAAGACCGCCTGGACGGCCTGACCGCCCTCATCGCCGACCTGTGCGACGAAGACCAGGCCGTCATCGACGACGTCGATCTGGTCGACCTGCCGGCCCTTCTGATGGCGTTCGGCGGTTTTTTTCCCAAACTCCAGTCCGCAGCGTCTGGGATGTTGCAGGCGATCTCGCAATCGGCGGCCGGTACGACCCCCGCGCCGTAGACGACTTCGACTGGATCGAGGCCTGTTTCCTGCATGCGCATATGGTGCGCATCATGAGCACCAAGGCGGACAAGTGATATGGACGTCTCGCTCCTCATACGCCTGATCGACCAGGCATCCGGCCCGGCGCAGAAGATCAAGGCGGGCCTTCAGGGGATTTCGGGCGTCGTTTCCGGCATGAAGCAGGGCTTCGGCCAGGCCATCCGCGAAGGCTTCTCCGTCCAGAACATCGAGACAGCGACCCAGAACGCCGAGCGGGCGCTGACGAATGCCCGTTCGCGGCTTCTCGGCGCATTCGGTATGGCAGTCTCGCTTGCCGCTCCGGTGATGAAGGCCGCATCGTTCGATCAATCGATGCGCGGCCTGGACAAGGTCCTCGATGTCACCCATTCGCGCCTTCAGCAGCTCCGCAAGTTTGCGCTCGACACATCAACGCAAGTCCCGATCGCCGCCGGCAGCCTTATCGAGCTGATGTCCGAGGCCGCCCAAGGCGGCGTGCCAGAGGCCGAGCTTGAGGCGTTTTCGCTCTACGTCGCCAAGGCCGCCGTCGCCTTCGACATGGCCGGCGCCGAGATCGGCGAGCGCTTCGCCAAGCTCCGCAACGTCTACCGGCTCAACCAGCAGGGCATCGTCGATCTCGGCGACGCCACGAACCACCTCTCCAACAAGATGGCGGCCAAGGCGAGCGAGATCACGGATTTCGCGAACCGTGCCGCGGGCGCCGCCAAGACGCTGAACCTCACGGCCGTGCAAATGTCGGCCGTGGGTGCGGCCATGATCGCGGCCGGCATCGCCCCGGAGACGGCGGCACGCGGCCTGTCCGCTCTCTCCAACCGCGTGATCGCTGGCGGCAAGGACGTCGACAAGGCGTTCAAAATGATCGGCATGACACGCAAGCAGTTCCAGAAAGACCTTGCCGCCGATGGCCCGGCCGCGCTTCAGAAGCTGTTCGAGACCATGTCGACCTCGCCGAAGGGTATGGAAGCGCTGGTCAAGTTGGTCGGTCAGGACTTTGCCGACGACTTCGCGAAATTCCTCGGCAATCCGGAGCTGCTTCGCCAGGCGCTGGAGCTGGTTGCCGAACAGGCTAACTATGCGGGCTCGGCGACGGAAGAGGCCGGCAAGCAGGCCGAGGGTGCGGAGAAGCGCTGGGAACTTCTCCGCAATAAGCTCGATCGCGTGACGATCCAGATCGGCGAGAAGCTGCTGCCTGTCGTCTTCCAGGTCATGGAAGCCATCGGCGGTGTGCTTGATCAGGTGTCGGCCTGGACGGATGCAAACCCGGAACTCGCCACCAGCCTCGCCCAGGGCGTGGCCGGCCTTCTCGCCTTCAACATCGCCAGCCGTCTGTTGGCCTTCGGCGTTGCCGCCCTCCGCCTGCCGCTGATCAACCTGGCGGCGATGTTCCTGAAGTTCGACAAGGACGGACGCAACATCGCGACCGGCTGGCGCCTGATGCGTGGCGCCGCCACGGCGTTGCGCCTGCCGCTGTCCTTCCTCGGCGGCGCGTTCGGCGAGCTGGTGCGGCATGTGCCTGGCCTCAGGAATGCCGTCGCCGGCTTCCGGATGCTGGCGATGATTTCCGGGGGCGGCGTCTTCGGTGCTTTGGCCGGCGCTATGACCGCGGTCGGCACGGCGCTCGCCACGATCACGGCGCCGGCATGGGCGGTGATCGGCGTCTTGGCCGCGGCCGGCTTTGCCGTCTGGAAGTTCTGGGACCGCATATCGTCCTTCTCGTCCGGCTTCGCCTCGGTGTTCGCGGACGCCTTCAGCGGCGTAGGGGATCGCCTTGCCGGCTTTGCCGACAAGTTCATCAAGTTCAACGCCGCCATCTTCGGTATTGACCCGGGAAGGGTCGAGCGATTCAAGGCGTCGATGGCATCCGCATTCGATTTTTCCGGGCTCATCGAGGGCGCCCGGGCAAAGCTGTCTGAGTTCTGGGACTGGCTGGGGAGCTGGTTCAGCCAGGAGAAGCTTTCGGAGGCCGAGCAGGCCGAGATGTATGCTGCGGGCCAGCGCATGGCGCAGAGTATCATCGACGGCTTCAAATCCCTCCTCGGTCTGATCGGCGATCTCCTGACATTCGACCTCAAGATCAACTGGCCGGAGCCCCCTGCCTGGTTGACCAGGCTGATCGACATGCACGGCGAGGCCGCCTCCGCCACGAAGGAGGCGGTCGGTGGCTGGTGGAACGATCTCTCGAATTGGTGGGATGGTGCCGAGGAGCAGCCCGGCGCCAAAACAACGGTCACCAAGACAGTCAACGATATCTCGGGTGGTGGCAGGCCCGAGGCGGGCGTCGGCGGCCAAGGCAGCGCGCTTTCGAACCTCTGGAGCAACGTCAAGGATCTGCACTCCTCGGCGCTGGATCTCGTGCGTGGCGGCGAACAGGGCGGAGCGGCCGTGGCCCGGGGCGGCGAGGATGCGGCGGCCGCCCTCTCGCGTGTCGGCCGCGAGCTGCTCGGCGTTGCCAGCGCGGTCAGTGCCGCGGCCGGCAAGATTGGCTCCGCCGTTGCCGGCACGAACCGCGGCGGCGGCAGCGTCGGCACGGCGATCAACAATGCCAAGACCGGGGCACTTCATGGAGGGACTGAATAATGCCGCTCCTCTCCCTCGGGAAATGCAAGTTCGAGATCGGCAAGCTAGACCTTCAGGCCTTCGACGAGGAGGTCGAGGTCAAGTGGCCGGCGATCGCCCGGTTTGGCGGTAGGCCCGCGCGCCAGAATACCGGCTTCGGCGAAGACCCGATCCATCTCAGCGGCCTGCTTTATCCCGAGGAGATCGGCGGGCGGGCAGAGTATGACAAGCTCAAGGCCACAGCCAGGGCGCGGCGGCCTGTCACCCTCGTCACCTGGTCGACCGAACTCGACAACGAGGCAACGATCTGGGGGCAGTTCGTCATCCTGCGCGTTTCGGGCGGGCATACGAAGTTCGGCCCGGACGGCAAGAGCCGCAAAATCGCCTTCGATACCGAGATCGCGCCGCTCGGCGATATCGCGGCCGTTGCCGAAAGGTGGTTCTGATGGCGATCATCCTGCCGGCAGCGACCGTCACGGTCGACCAGGAAGACAAGACGCTCGGCCTGGTCTGCTTCGACTATGCCTACGGCGTACTGCGCGACCGGCGCGTTGCGGGCAAGCTGCGCGGCTATGTCGAGGCCACCATGACCGCAAACCTGCATCTGGCGCGGCTGGATTTCTTCCTGCCGCTCGGGACCGTCGTTCGGCTCCCGGAATTCGTTGTCGAGAGCCGCGGTGAGCAAGTGAAGAGGCTTTGGGAAGAATGAGCCTTTATCCCTTCATCGACGTCACCGTTAACGGCAAGCCGGTCAGCGGCCTCTTCTATGATCGCCTGGTCTCCGCGACGATCCACGATGCACCCGGCCAGGAGGCCGATAACTGCTCATTCCGCTTCGACGATGCCGATAACGGCGTCCCGATCCCGAACAAGGGTGCGGAGATCTTTGTCAGCTTCGGTTTCAAAGACGGTTTCGGTAGCGCGACCTCCCAGAAGATGGGTCGGTTCACGTACGAAAAGACGTCGGTCGAAGGCGGGGACGGCGGCGAATTCCTGACCATCTCGGGCCGATCGGCGGACATGCGGTCCGATATGAAAGAGCAGTACAGCGAGCATTTCGAGGACAAGACGGTCGGCGATATCGTCGGGGAGCTCGCCAAGCGCCACAAGTATGATGCCAAGGTCGATGACGATCTTGCTTCGATCAAGATCCCGTACATTGCCCGATACGAGCGCGGCACCGCCGATTTCCTCACCCACCTGGCCGACCGGTTCGGCGCGTTGTTTTCGCCCAAAGGGGGGAAGTTCGTCTTTGTCAGACGAGGCAACCTAGCACCCGTCACCATCAGGAAGTTTGATTGCGAGGGCTGGAGCTTCGACATCGAGCCCCGGCCGCTTTACGGCAAGGTCGAGGCGGGCTGGTACGACCGCACGAAGAACCAGGTCCTCTTTGAATCGGCCGCCACCGGCCTCGACGGTTCGACGAAGCGCATTAGGCGTGTGTTGCCCACGAAGGAGGAGGCGGCAGCGGCCGCGAAGTCCGAGGGCCAGCGCCTCGGCCGTGCCACCGGCTCAGGATCGCTCACCCTTGCCGGCCGCCCCGACATCATGGCCGACGCGCCGATCGCCACCCAGGATTTCCGCGCCGAGTGCAACGGCCTCTGGCGCTGTGCCGGCGTCGATCACACCTACGACGAAACCTACATGACCACGGTCGAAATCGAGGCTCCCGAGGAGGGCAAGACCTGACCGGGTGGCCGAGGCGTTGAAGCGCCTCAAGCGACGGGCCTAGATTGGCGTCCCGACCCGTCCGACAGCAGCAAAGCACAACCGTCACACCCGTACCCTGCAGGGCGGGCTCTCTGTGACTGAGTCGTGAGCTTTTTGATATGGTGAATTTGCAGCCGGTATCACCGGTTTCTCCTGCCGCTCCGTACATCGGCGGCAAGCGCGTGCTTTCGAAGACTATCATCAGCAGGATCAACACGACGGCCCATGACGGCTATGCAGAGCCGTTCGTCGGGATGGGCGGAATCTTCCTGCGTCGGACGATGCAGCCTCGAATGGAGGCAATCAACGACATCAGCGGAGACGTCGCAAATCTGTTCCGCATCCTTCAGCGCCACTATCCGCAGTTCATGGAAACCTTGCGCTTTCAGATAACCAGCCGGAAAGAATACGAGCGCCTGCTTCGAGTTGATCCGACGACGTTGACCGACCTAGAGCGAGCTGCGCGGTTCCTTTACCTCCAACGCCTAGCCTTCGGCGGCAAGGTCTCCGGACGAAACTTCGGCGTGGTGAAGGACGGCGGGGCGCGATTCAATCTGTTGAAGCTGGCGCCGCTTCTCGAAGACATTCATGAGCGCCTGGCCGGCGTCGTGATCGAGTGCCTGCCGTGGCGGACCTTTATTGATCGGTACGACCGCCCCGGCATGCTCTTCTACCTCGACCCCCCATATTGGGGGAACGAGAACGATTATGGACCGGGTGTCTTCGGGAGGAGCGAGTTCGCCGAAATGGCCGACATTTTAAGGGGCCTTCAAGGCACCTTCATCGTGTCATTAAACGCTGCTCCGGGCGTCTTCGAAACGTTCAAGGGCTTCCGAATTGACGAGGTCGATTGCACCTACACGATTGCGGGGAGCGCCCATGGCAAGGCGGTTAAGGAGGTGCTGATTTCGCCCTGACTGGAAAACGGTGCGGGCGCATCGAGCGCCCGTTTCGTGTCTGAAGCTAGCCTTGCCATCCCGGCGGATTGAGGTGGGCGAGCCGCCTGATTTCCATCTCTACGTCTGCTGGCCTCGGGCCACTCCGCTTCAGCCCGGCGTCGTACCAATCCTCTACGGCCTTCGCGGCCTCCCACGCTTCGCTGGTGCGGCCGCTGTGTGGCACCGGCCGGTAGAAGCCGCCCCACTCCGAGCAGTTGCCATTCCACATGAAGGTGCCCTTCTTCAGGCTGGTCTTATCGCGCTGGATCCGCCCGATGCAAAGGCCGTCATGAAAAGCCGTCCAGTCTTCCTTTTCCTCGCCCGGCCAGGTCAGGACCCATCGATACTTCTTCTGCCAAACCTTGTTGGAACTCGTCATGCGATTCTCGGGTTTCAGTGGCTTCGAAACCCACATTTTGTCACGCCCTTCGGAAAATCAGAAATTCCGATTCTTGCTGTCAAAATTCCGAAAAATCGCGGCGAGCTACACC
>QFCS01004913.1_pt1 | contig 44142 bp, 52 predicted proteins | sample 3576561 | NCBI WGS metagenome assembly QFCS01 | reverse complement strand
TCAAGAGCAGCGAATCTGACGCTTCGAGTGGCGTGATGAGATTTTTTAAGAGATTACCCGATGGCAAATGGCTCGAAACGCAAGGGCATGCCCCGTTCTAGGGTTACGAGCTCCGGTGGCAGGATTGCCAGACCGTCGGCATGGGCCATGGGCAACAGGCTTCCCGACGATCCGCGGCCCAGCATTGCAAGCAGGGGAGTGCCAGAAGCGTCGCGACTCTGAAGGCGGACGGCGACGAATTCCGTTCGGCCCTCCTTCTTGCGCAACCCAAAGTCGGAGATCGCCGGCATCCAGACGGGATCCAAACGCTCGATCCCGGCCACAGCCCTGATCGCCGGCAGCGCAATCTTGTCAAGTGTCACGGCGGCGGCCATGGGATTCCCAGGAAGCCCGATAAAGAGCGCCGACCCCAGCGTGCCGAAGGAAACCGGCTTACCCGGCCGCATGGCGACATCAAGCACGCCGAGCGACCCGCCGCTGCGTGTTAGCGCGTCCCGCACATGATCCTCGCCACCCTTGGACATCCCGCCTGACGTCACGACGATATCGTGCTCCGTAGCAGCGCTGTGAATGATATCGGTGGTCGCCTCAATCGTGTCCGGCGTCGCCCCGAGATCGCGGACTTCAAGCCAGGGATGCGACAGCATGGAGGCGAGAAGGTAGCGGTTGGAATTGTAGATCTGGCCAGCTGCCAGGTGCTCACCCGGCTCTTTCAGTTCAGAGCCTGTTGTGATGAACCCGAGTCGGATCTTTCGAACGATGGAAATCCGAGACAAGCCTGCGGCCGCGAGCAGCGCAATCCGGTGTGCTGTCAGAACCGTCCCGGCCTTGAACAGCAGAGAGTTTTGGTCGACGTCTTCGCCCGCCCTGCGGATGTTCTCGCCTGGGCGGGGCCGGTAGGCGGTGGTGAACTCGCGATCGTGCCGCGAGCATTTTTCACGGATGATCACGGCGTCGAAACCGGCCGGGATCATCGCGCCGGTGAAGATTTCCACGGCCTCAGCACTTTCGAAACTGCGGCTGCTGGCCTGATCTCCGGCTGCCACTCTGTCTGCGACCAGAAAGGTCCAGGGACCACTGCCGGAAAAATCTGCCGAGCGGACCGCAAACCCATCCATCGCCGAATGATCAAAGCGCGGCAAGGCACAGGGCGAGCGGATGTCGGCGGCCACAACTCTTCCCGCAGCAGAGAACAGTTCTAGATTTTCGCTGGCGGTCACTGGCCGACAGAGGCTGATGGCGCGGCTCACCGCATCGGCAACCGACAGCATGGGGCGAGCAGCGTAGGCTTGCCCGCAGTCGAGAGAGTCCAACTGGACCGAGGTAGAGCGTGACGAGGATGAAGCCCCACTTCATCACGGCCGGTTCTGGATTGTTCCTGAATTGATCCCAGGCAACATATGCCGTGCTCAAGCCTGAAAGGACGAACCAGATGAAAAGCAGGTAGTCGATGGGCTGAATAAACACAGTGCACTCCATGTCCGTGAGAATCATGACATGGAGCGCACCGTACCGATTCCTAGTGTTGGAAGGTCAAGGGCGGCGCCCCTATTTTGGACCCTCCATTTCTTGGACATCCCAACCCCGTCAAGCCAAAAGGAACCATAGGTACGCCGGTGGAGCGGGGGCAATAGCTTACCGAGGGCTATCAAAATGACAGAAACCGCTTCAAGCTCAAACCCGCCGACAGAATGTAAGGCGGCATAGCGAGTGAATAGTGACCACAGTTCAATTGCAAAATACTTGGTCTAGCGCCTGCGCAGGTCAGCCTCTGTATTAACCTCTCCGACAGCTCTGGCAACACCACTTTATCTCTCTTCGCCAGCACAACGTGAAGAATGAGATCCGGTCGTGCCAAACGATCCGCGTAATTCTCGATGTTAAGTGGCGCCCAGGCTCTCCTGAGATCAGTAAGCTCAATATCCGGTTCAAGGCTCTCTCGAATTGATCGCGTGGCACGGCCGGTCCAAACCATATCCGCGAGGCTTCCTGCCGCCAGAAACAGCGAGGCCTTAGAAACGGTCGCGTCGTGCGCCGCGATGAGGCCTGCGACCCAGGAGCCCAGGCTCATACCGAGAACAGAAATCTCTCTGTAGCCTTCACTCTTTAACCAACGAATGAGTTTGCGCCCATCCCATACCCCCTGCCTTATCGATTGGATCGTTCGACCGAGATTCGCGCTAAGCATGTAGTCGGCGTGCGTGGACCCCGGACGGCTGCGCTCGAGGTGATACGGCATAGCAATTTCCACAACCGTTATGCCTCGCTTGGAAAAGAACCTAGCAAGCTGATTATTCCGCGCACTTGCATTCCAATGGTGAAAAACCACCATCGCTCGGTCGAGCGATCCACTCTCGGTGATCCTCGCCCAGACGACATTATTCTCGTCGATGTCGGTCAGGGTGTCCGATGGAAACTTGAGCCATCCATCTCGCCGTTTAAAACCTTGATCGCTCCTAGTCGGCTCATCGAAGAAAGTCTGATCAGCCACGGCTTGGTCGGCGAGAAGACAAAACTCCTCGATACTCCCGATCTTCGCAGCGCCTGAAAAGGCCCGTTCCGCGTCGAGCGCGAAAACCGTTGCTTTCTTGCCTTCCTCACCGCGCTTTGCCCGCCGCTCATCCCAACGATCAAGCCAATTATGAAACATTCAGATTGGTCCCTACTTCACTCGCCCGCCAACGGCCGAACGCCGGATCAAACAGGCCGTAAAGCGCAAGAAGCACTCCAAGGCCCAAAAGGATCGAAAAACCAGAAAAAGCACCGATCAACAAGTAGCCTGCAACGAGCAACGCTACGACCGTCGACATCTTCCACAAAGGTACACGAAACCGGTTTCCGGTACCCAAACCGATGGCGCCAAACAAAAAAACGATGCAGGTGGAAATAACGACAAGAAGGCTGCTGTAGTGCGTCGGCATTCTATAGCCGATCGTGCCGCTCAGATTGTCGAGCCCAAAAATAGCCGCTGACATATCTCTGATCAACCAAGCCGCAATATTCTCGCCGGCCGACGTCAGGTACGAGCTTTGGCCCTTCATGCATATGGCGACCAAAATCCCCAAAACAGTACACCTGAAAATTCCCCGGATCAGGGTCAGTCCGACTTCGTTGAGCTGGGATCGGCAATCCACCTCAGGTCGCGTTTCCAGTTTCTTTCTGATTTTGCAAAAATCATAAGCGATCGTGTAAAGCAAAATGAGGCCTGCAAAGAAAATATAGAAAGAGATCGCCATGTACAAATATGCAATCCCTGTGAATAGCATCGCCTCCGGCACTGATATGACATCAGGGCGCACGATCGCTAATTTTCCCCAGTCCATGGCATATTCGCCGCCGCCTTTCATTAGCGGGATCAAACACACTTCGATCCACTGAACAATCCCAGCGAATACAAAGCAAACCAGAAAAACCGCCCAATAGGTAGAGGAAGAGCTTTCTACGTTGCGCGCCCAAGCATCGTGGGAGTCCGTCCCGTCGGCCTGCGCGACAAGCTTCAGACGCCCCTCGAATTTCCAGAAGGCCAGAAGCTCTATCACGAACACGAAGAATAGTGGCAGGAACACCATGAAGACGAATGTCCAATTTGGCGCCCAGAGAAACCCGACCTGCTTAACGACCCCGTCCATTCGGTCGTAACTCGCGCTGTGAACCCCCGTAACATAGGACAAAAACCCAAGAGCGGTGGCGCCCGCAAACACCGCCGCTGGCAAATTCAAGGGAGAGCCGGAGCTAAAAAGCGCCTCTGATCTCATCGCCAAACCCAAACGCCGAACTGGCGTCTTGGCGTCCGCATCCCCTGCCAACCCTACCGAGGGCATCGTCTCATCAGGGGCGGTCGCATTTTGTGCTATATCTGGGGCTTCCGGTGCAACGCTGCTTCCGGCTTTCCTCCCGTCTCGCCTCTTGGCCGTTAATCGAGATTGGGCCTCACTCAACTCCATCTGCCATTCGCTGGTTGCGACCGGATCATCGCACCCAAAAATCCTTGCCAGCCAACGAATGTTGGCGGTGCTGATTCCCTTGTCGTTCTCTTGAAACCAAAGTTGCACCGTGCGCAGGTCGATCCCAATCCGGTTGGCATCAATCTGTGAAATCGCCTCTGCAAGTAGCTCCGGCGTCCATGGTCCTGCTGGAAATCCATCGCTGCCAAGCGGCCGTCCCGCTCCGGCCGCGGCCGTTCGTTTGAATAGTTCTTTGAAATCACTCCCGTCCTTCGGCGGAGGGAGAAAAAACTTTCCGTTGTTCAACAAAGACTTAGTGGCTCGCGTTTCGTTTCGTTTCGCTAGATTTCGTATCTTGTCGTGCCTTCGTTCCCAAATAGAGGCCTGTTCCCCCCGCAACAGATCCCACGATTACGCAGGCTGTTTTCGGTCGACGGTCATTTGTTTCGATGAACCCCCCTCAACCGATCATGCGGCGCGCCGCGGTACTTGGCAGCCGATTGTGTTTTCTCGTGGTCCAACGCGTGTGTGGAAATTCGAGACGGTGTCATTATTATGGAACGAAATATGGGCAAGCCTTTGCGTGGTCAGACAGTCCTGGTCACCGGCGCGTCGGGCGGCATAGGGGCGGCAATCGTGGAGCGCCTCGCCTCGGAGGGTGCGCGGCCAATCATCCACTATTGCCAGGACGAGGATGCGGCGGAGACACTATTGGCCCGTATTGGTGGCGACGGCTTGATGGTGCAAGCCGATCTTTCGACTTCGGAGGGGCCATGCACATTGTGGCGGAAAGCGGTTGCTTTCGCGGGACGTATTCACGGTGTCATTAACAATGCGGGTATCCGTACCGAAATTCCGATAGAGAATTCAGCCGCGGCCTGGAAGGCCGCATGGCAAATGGAGTTTCAACTCAATCTCTTTGCTGCGGCCGATCTCTGTAGGGAGGCGATCAGGCATTTTCGAACCGAGGGTGGTGGGCGCATCATTAACATGGCAGGCCAAGCCGGTCAGCGTGGCTCCGCCGCCGACATACTGCCTCATGGCGCGACCAAGGCCGCGCTCATCAATCTCACCAAATCCATCGCCTCAAGCTTCGCTCGTGAGGGGGTGATAGCGGTGTCTATCGCACCTGGCCTCGTCCGAACGGAGATGGCAGAGAAATACATCGCCGCCCATGACAAGGGAGAAGCTGTAGGGGACATTCCAATAGGGGATATGGCCGAAGCATCCGAAATAGCTGAACTTGTCGCGTTTTTGTTGCGTCACTCTCAGGAGTCGCTCAACGGTGCCACCCTCGATGTCAATGGCGGCAGCTATATTCGCTAACCCGGGATAGCAACCAGAAGCAGTTTCAGCAAATCCGCGTGAAGCCGAAATCATTCATCGGCAAGCGCGAGCGTGATCTCTTTCCGGACCTTTTTCGCCGCCCGCTTCTTCGCGGGAGAGCTTTTGAATATGGTCAAGATCTTCTCGATAGATTGGTCTGCCCCGGCCTTTCGTAGAGCGCTTGCGTCCAACGCCGATTTAAAGTCCGGAGCTGGACTTGTGCAGGACGGGTCGCTGTTCTGGCCGGGGCGCGGGGTCTCATTGGCACCCTCGGGCAGTTCATGAAATTGCTCGGGTTGCAATTGACTCGGCGGCTTCCTGAGAACCGCCGAGCTATTCGCAGCAAATTTTGCTCCGGGTATCGATATGATCTGCGAAGCGCTGACAGGAGACGGCCCAGCCTCTGGTACTTCGAACTCGAAATTGCCAACGCCTTCAACCGACGTTTCCTTTGATGGCGCTCGCATCTGCAGCCATGCGCGCTTCGTAAGCTCCTTATCAGCATAATAGAAATTCCGTACGCCCAATATCGGCTGCTGATTTCGGAGCTTGATGATGCATCGTGTCTCGTTCATCGAACCCAATTCATCGGGGCGCATCAGGGGCCGCATCGCAGTCTTGTGGGACATCGTGGCACCCTTGCGATCGAACAGAGTCACGCCGGTCGAAACGGCCTTATCGACCGTAACTTCCTTCCGCTCGCCGAGCAGCTGGGACACGTAGCGCTGATCCTCCGGGTCTTGCGCGCCGAGGAAGATCTGAGCGCGCGCCGAATTGACGAGGGCCTGCCGTCCCTCGCGGGTATAGACGTTGTCGATCGACCGCAGGGACTGGACGAAGAACCAGCAGGGAATGCCATAGCCACCGAGAACGGTAGCAACAGTGAGGGCATTTTCCAGCTTGCCCAGGTTTTGGAATTCATCGAGCAGGACCAGCACGCGCCGCTCGCCGCGCTTCATCATGTTGCGCGACATGTAGTCCATGAACTGGACCATGAGCACATTAAAGATCGGCCCGATCGAGGCGATCTGCTGGATGCGGAAATCCAGATAGAGGCTCATATTCTCGCGGCGCATCGCGCGGATGTCGAAGGTCGACCGCGCCGTCGCGCGCAGGATGCGATTGTTCTTGAACGGCCGCACCGCTGCGGCCAGCGACCCGTAGATACCATCGAACTGCTTGCTGGCCATGACGGCGAAGCGGGCGAGGGTGGTATAGGTGAAGGAACTGATCCAAGTTTCGCGAAGCTCCGGATTGGCGACTTCCTCAAGCCATTCGCGGAGTGGCTGATCGCCACCCTCCACGACATTGAGGACCGTGCCGAGATTCTTGTCCTTGTCGAGAATATCGGGGTTTTCCAATACCCAGGACGTGACGCCGGCGAACAGCGCACGGGCGTCGGAGATCCAATAGGCATCGCCCTTGGGCGTCGGCAACAGCGCCATCGCGATCGAGTTGATGTCGATATCGCGTTGATCAGGATCGATGGCGACGAAGTCGAGCGGATTATAGCATTCGGTATCGCCATTCTCGTCGGCTGGCGAGAAACGCAGGACGCGGGAGAATTTCGAGCGGAAGCCGGCCGTCGCCTCATAGGTCTCGCCGCGCATGTCGAGCACGACGATGCTGTCCGGCCATAGCAGGCAATTCGGCACGATGAGCGACGCGCCCTTGCCTGACCGGGGCGGGCCGATGACGAAGCCGCCTACGTCGTCGCCGTCGATCCAGAGCTTCTTGCCGCCGAACAGCATCGGTTTCAAGAACCGTCGCCGGCCAGAGCCGCGCTGGGTGAAGCCGCCCGGCACCTTGATCAGGCTGCCGCCGATCCGGCCGACGAACACACCGCCGGTGCGCGTCAGGCCGAGGGCGCGGGCTTCCAGCGGGCCGAGGAACCGGGCATCCGTCGATTTCTTCTTGCCGGTCATCGCGGTGACGAGCATGGCGCCGCCGGCGAGGAGGCCTGCCGCCGTCGCTATCGCCGGCCGATGCCAGTCGCCGGCGGCGATATCGAGCCGCGCGGCCCGATAGGACGCCAGCATATCGTCCTGCAGCGCCTGGAACATCCATGTCGAATCGTCGAAGGCATAGCAGAGGCCGGCATAGGCGAGCGAGGCAACGAACGCCGCCGCCGCTGCGGCGATGATCAGCCCGAACAGCAGGATCGCTGGGTTCATAACGTGTCCGCCTTGGTGAAGACGATTTCCGAGACGACGCGGCGACCGTCCGTTAGTCGCTCGAGCTGAACGACAATGGGAATGACTTCTTTCAGGTAGTCGATGATCTCCTGCTTTCTTAGCGTGACGCCGCTCTGTAGCACCATCAGCGCCAGGCGGTCGTATGCATCTCGCGCGCTGTTTGCGTGGACCGTCGTGAGGGAACCGGGATGACCTGTATTGATCGCCTGCAGGAAGGAGAATGCCTCTTCACCCCGAAGCTCTCCCAACATTACGCGGTCCGGACGCATGCGCAACGAAGCTTCCAGCAACTCCTGCGGCGTGACTTTGGCGCGCCCCTGATCGCCCTTTGACGCAATCAGGGCAACCGTGTTCGGGGTGATCGGCCTGAGCTCTCGTGTATCTTCTATCGTCACGATGCGTTCCTCCTCCGGCACTTCTTTCAGCAGTGCATTGAGGAATGTGGATTTGCCCGTTGAGGTGCCACCGGACACCGCGATCGAAACGCGCGAGCGCACGGCCGTCCGAAGAAACTGCAGGACGTCGACATCCCCCTTCATCATGGCAGCAAGCTGTTCCTCTGCTGCTGAGAGCGTGAGTTGCCGACCGACCTTAGTGTCATCGAAGGCACCACGGCTCTTATAGATATCCAGGCCGATATCGTGGATCACCTGCTTGCGGATCGAGATCGCGCCTCCATCGGGCGCGGCCGGCGGCAGCACGCACTGGAAGCGTTCGCCTGTCGGCAGGGACGCAGACAACATGGGCCGTTCATCGTTTACGACCTGATTGGTGGAGCCGGCGACGCGTTCGCTCAGCGTCCGTATCCATTCGGCAGAGAACTGCGTGTCGACGACACGCTCCATGCCAGCGACGCCAAGGCGTTCGACGAACAGTTCGCCGGGGCGGTTCACCGAGATTTCCGAGACGCGCTCATCCGAAAGAAACGGCTTCAGCCGCTCCAGTGCTTTGTCGAGGAACGGAAACTGCTTCATTTGTAGACCGGCGCGACTGGATAGTAGGGCGTCGGATCGACGTTGCGCCGGATTTGTCCACCGCGCTTCAGCCGCATCATCTCCTGCCGGACCGGATCAGCGTAGAAGGCGGAGAAATCGAGATCGCGTCGCAGATAGACGATGATCGACTCGCCCTGGGCGACATAGATCGTCGGCGGGATTTTCGAACTTTCCTTGAACGCCTCGTTGGCGATGTCCTGCAGGATGGCCGATGATTTCTCGGCGGCAATCGAACGGGCTTCGGCGGCGGTGCGGCTCGGCTCGGTGGTGATCGTCGTCACCACGCCGGTGATCGGATCGACGGTCGAGATCGAGCGGGCGCTTTCCGTGGCGGTGTCGCCGAGCGCCGAGACATATTCCGCCGCGCCGCCTATCACCGACAGCATGATCGCGGAACCGAAGCGCTCCCAGAAATGCGTGTCGATCTCGCCGGTCAGCCCGGCGCGGCCGAGACGGTCGGCGCCGGGCGAGGCGATCTCGGCGGAAATGCCGTCGGAGCGAATGACACGCGACCAGACGACGAAGATGCGCTTCTGCCCCCGCGCCGGGCCGGACTTGTATTCCCCTATCAGGCGGGAGCCCTTCGGAATGAGGATGCGAGCGCCATCGAGCGAACGGACGTCCTCGCGCACGACGGCGCGCACCATGCCCGGCAGGTCCGTGTTGATCGCTGTCTCCAGGAACCCTCGAATCATCGTGCCCTGGGCGACGAGCGCGTCGGTCCGGTCGAAGCGTGTTGCCTTGACGATGCCGGCGGTCTGCTTTTCCGACTGGGCGAGGAAAGCCTTGTTGGCATCGCTCTCGGCGCCGGGGACGGCGACGAGCTGGCCGTCATCGGCGATCGTTACCGACGGGTCGCCGGCCGCCAGGCTTTCGCGGCCGGAGCCGTCGACGATGATCTGTTCAGAGCGCAGCCGTTCCCAGCGAGCCTTCTCCTCGTCCTCCCGGCGCTTTGCCTCCAGCGCAGCAAGCCGTGCATCCTCTTCGGCACGCCGGCGGGCCTCCTCCGCCCGAAGCCGCTCCTCTTCGGCGCGCCGACGCTCTTCCTCGATCTGGCGCAGCTTTTCCAGGTCATCGCCGGGGTTGACGGTGACGTCGACCGCGGCGGAGTCCACCGGCTTCTTTTCCTCGACCGGGATTTGCACGAGGTTCGGATCGGCCGCCTGTTTAACCGGCTCGTCAGGGAATTCGCGGATGCTGGTGTTGGATGTCTCGAAGGTCTCGCCGGTGCCTTCGGTGAGGTTGGAGGTTTGCGGGCCGGCCGGCCAGTTAACATAGGCGAGCACGCCAGCCCCGACGAGAAGCAGCACGGGGAGGGCGAGCTTTCCGAGACGGCCGTTGCGGTCGCTGGCGACGCTGCTTTGCCCGTCCAGATGCTCGAAATCGACTTTGCTCATCGCTGGCGCTCCTCTTTGCTGCCGAGGCGCTTCGGCCCGTAGGCGTCCTCGATGAGATCGAAGGACTGGCGATTGGCCTGCCGGTTATAAAGGCACAGCCACTTGTCGCCGGCGCGCAGCGTGAACTGCGCCGCGATCTTGTCGACCACCACGTATTTGCCCTGGGTGCGCAGGTTGACGAGCGATTCCTGGCGCTTGCCTTCGACGACGAAAATGGCCGGTATTTCGTCGGGAAACTCCAGATACATATGGGTGCCGTCATCGAAGGCGACGCGCGGCTTCAGGCTTGTGTCGCCCTTGAACACATAGTCGTAGTTCAGCCGGCTTGGATCGAGATCCTTGAGCAGCGGATCTTTGGCGCTCTCCTGCGCGGCGGCCAGCAGCCGAGCGTTGACGTCCTCATCGGGATATTTGAACCGCACCTGGAACGCAGCGCGCAGGTCGGCCGCGGCCGATCCCTTCAGCAACAGGGCATAGACGCGCTGGTTGGTGACAATGTTGACGTTGGTCTCGGCATTCTCGCGCAGTGGCTTTACGAACAGGATGCCGGAGCCCTTTTTGGGAACAATCGACCAACTGGCCGTGTCGCCGGCCGAGATCGTTTCGATCACTTCCGAGCTGCCGAGCTGGATCATCGTCGAGACGCCAAGCCCGGCGGGCACGGTGACGACGGCATTGTTGTTGAAGGTGATGTAACGGATGCGCGGATCGGCGGCAGTCACGGGATTCGAAATGGCCAGCAGCGAGATGGTGGCGAGGGTAAGAAGAGATTTCCGCATCAGCGCGCCGCCTTGTCAGCCGGTAGAACTTCGGGCAGCGATTCCTGGTCACGCCTGTATTCGACGACCTGGAAGCCGAGCGGATTGTCGAAGCGATATTCGTTTTTGAGCGGCGCTGTCGTATAGCGAAAACGGACCACCGAGACCCAGTGCTCACGGCGGAGCGTGTTGTCGCGCCGCGTTTCCGTCGAGAAGCGGACTGTCGCGGTCGAGGCGTTGAGAAACGACACCGACTTGATGGTGACGGCGATGCGGGTATCGCGACCGAGCAGCTTGTCCTTCGACTGCGGGTTCGACGGCTCGAACTCATGCCGCAGGTCCGCCGCCGCCTGGCCCGTCGAATAGAGCTGGGCGAGATCGTAATTGTCCTTCAGCGCCCGTGGATCGTAGGTTTCGCGCGCCCGGATGTAGCGCACGATATTGGCGGTCTTGATCGCATCGTTTTCCGAAAGCTTGCTTTCGTTCAGGGACCGGGCAACCTCGACGAAGCCGGTGGTCTTGTCGGCGATCACCACCACGGCCTCGAACTGCTTCAGCGGGATGAGGAGATTAAGCGCCGATAAACTGAGCAATGTGGAAATGCCTGAGACAGTCGCGATGGTCCAGGCGATTTTCCGGGAGCGGCGCTCTTTGCGATACAGCTCCGCCTCCCAGGAGGCGCCGGCCTTCCAATAGGCGGAAAGGTCGATGGGCGGAATTTCGGGTGCGTTCGCTGTCGGCTCTGCGTTGCTCATTTTACATATCCAATGACCGCCGCTTCGGCGGGATAAACTATAGTTTACTGATCAAGCCAAGCACGCGCGCCTGCCGGCTAAGTCACCGTGCAGCGGGCATTGGATGGCATGGATTGTTGACGCCGATCAGCTCCGTTGTGCAGCCGTCAGGAGACTAGCTGCACCACATCATCAGTGTTTTTTTGGAGGCTGTGTTGGAGAAAAAGAAGGACCGGTCGTCCTTCACCTCTATCCGGACAGTGTCACGGTCGCCGTCGGCTTCGTCGGAGCCAGTCTCGATCCATAGCACATCGAGCACATAGGAATCGTTGTCCTGCTTGACCGACAGAACCTTTCCGGCGGTCTTATTCGCGCCGATTCCCTTATCCTCGATATAGATGAATGCGGCAGCTGCGGCTTCGCAACCACCATCGACAGGAGCATAAGAGCCGGTCAAAACTGGCAGGATCGAGCTTTGCGCTTGCGAGAACGCCGTGTTGGGCAGGAGAAGACCGATCGCAAGCGCTATCGAGGCTGTTCCCTTCATCAGAAACCTCCTCGCTCAGAAACCGAACATTGCGCCGATGCTATGCGCATAACCCGCCAGCGTGTTGTAGAGTTCGATGAAATACTCAGCGATCGGTTTGAAGAAGATCACCACAGCCATAAAAACGAGAAAGCCGAAACCGCTGCCTTTGCTGGACTCGGCGCGAGCGTGGTCAGCTGCTTCCTCGTTGATCTGAGCCTGCTGGTGGAGGGCCGCTTGATAGCGGTGGGGATCATTCCAAGGGTGCTGCATGCAAGCCTCCATTTTGTAAATTATAGTTTATCGCGCAATTCAGACTGCGGCCAGCCTAAAGTTGCCCGTTCTTTTCTGTTTCCCGCTGAATAGCCCTTGCGCGCGCAGCCTGGACATCGGCGGACGTTCGACGACGACCGAGCCCGGCCCTCAAGATTTGTGCTCGGCCGGTAAATTGGTAGCCGGCCCGGCGGAACGATTCACGACCTCCTTGGAAGGGAACGTCCCCTTGGCCGGGTGCAGTGCCACCAGTGATCGCACTTGCGAAAGCCGGAATGAACCGGAACACGACGATCCCGAGCAGGCAGACGATGACGAACGGCGCGACATAGGAGAGCTTGCTTTCCGTCGCGGTGTTGTTGGCCGTGTTGATGGCCAGTTCGATGAGCTGATAGAGGAAGGCGAGGAAGGCCATCATCAAGGTCTGCGTCACCATCAGGTTGACCATCAGCAACAGCCAGCCGTCGGTGAAGCGGAAGGTCCAGCGATAGAGCGCCAGGATGATGAACACCGGCGCCAGCGCCAGCGTGATGAACAGCATCAGCTTGGCGGCCAGGATCGCGGCCGCCGCGACGGCGATGAAGATCATCGCGACGACAAAGACGATCGCACCGATGAGAGCGCCGACATATTCGAAGGTGCCGGTCGCCACCTGCTCATAAATCTTGCCTGCGGTCTCGAAGACGGCATCGAGGATCTTCACGACGCCCGTTGTGTCGCCCGTCCCGCCATCGAGCGCACCACCGGAACCAGCGATCGACTCGATGATCGTGTCGGAGATGAGGTTTGGCACCTCTTGGACGAGCTTGTAAAGCGTGGCGGAAAATGCCCCCCAGTTCGTCGCCATATAATAGATGAAGAAGGCGCGGCCGAGCCGCCAGGCCGCTTCCGGCACGGAGAAGCCGTCGCGACCGGCGAGGATCATGTAACCCCACCAGAGGACATAGAGGGTGAGCATCGACCCGAACAGGACGTTCACCTGTAGCGCGAGACCGTCATAGGCGTTCTTGATGAACGTCTCCCCGATGGCGTCGAGCTTGGAAAAAATGTCCGAGATGATCGTGGTCGCTGCCATCCGTTTATTCCTTCAGGACGGGCGCGAAGACGTCATTGACCGGCATCGCCGGGCCGCACAGGTCTTCGGCCTCTGCATATCCCGAGATCGGCGGGCAGGGGGCTTTTTTCTCACCCTTGGTCTGGCAACCGGCGAGCAGCGCGAGACCGGAGAGCATGATGGCAACGGGCAATCGCATGCGGCCTCACTTGAACGGGTTGACGTCTTTGTATTGCAGCATCTTGGCGGTCTCCGACTGCTGGGTCAGCCGCATCTGCATCTCGGTGTTCAGCGCCGAGACCGCGCCGTTGGAGACGCCGATCAACTCGTTGATGGTGCGCGCCGTCTCCAGCTGCATACGGGTATTGGCATCGACCGAGCCCTTGACGTCTTCGGCCGAGCCGATCTGGCCGGTGGCCGACTGAAGCGATTGCTCGCGCTGCGACACGCCCTTGGTCGCCTGCTGCGTCAGCGCCGAGAGGAGCGCCACTGTATTGACCGCGCCGGAAAAGGCATTGTTCATCGCGCCGGCATCCTCGCCTTCGACGATCGCCTTGACCTGTTTCACCAGTTGCAGGCCGTTGATCAGCGTCGCCGCGATATTCTGCGCATCGGAGCCGAGCCCGCCGAAGGACAGCGTGCCGCCGTTCATGATCGACGAGAAGGACGGTGCGGCCGAGACCGACATGTTGCCTCCAAGGCCGGTCGTGGAAATCCCCATCGAGCCGTCACGGCTGCCGGAGAGCGCGCCGAGGATCTCCTTGGTCTTTTCGAGGATGTTGGTGTTGGTCTTCATGATCTCGCCAGTGTTTTCCGCATTCTTCTTGGCGATGGCGAGATTGGTGTTGTCGATCACCGGAATGTCGGCGAGCGCCGGCGTCGAGAAGGCAAAGGCGGCGGAGACGATGAGCAGCTTGTTCATGGGAACCCCCTTAATCGGCCGCGTTGGCGGCGTTCTGGATGGATAGAAGATTGTTGCCGACCGAGCGGTCTGTGCCGCCGGACGAGAGAATTTCGGTATCGGCGTCGGCGGCCGCGACCACGGCGCAACGCGGCCAGTCCTCGCGCGGCACCTTCATCTCTTCGAGGATGACCGGGTCGCAGCTGTAGGGATTGACCTTGCTGTCGGATTTCAGGGTCTTGGCCGTCTCGGACGTCTTCGACAGGTTCATCTGCATACGCGCCTGCAGCAGCTCGTTGAAGAGATTGCGGGCGGTGATGAGGTTGTTCAGCAGCTCGGCATTGACGGCCCGCGCCTGCGTATTGTCGTCCCAAGCATCCTGGTAGATTTCCGAGGCGCCGACCGAGGCGGACAGAGCATCGATGCGGCGGCCCGCTTCCTGGACGCGCGCCGTGCTGGCATCGATCCCTGAAATGGCACGGTCGACAGTGCCGGCCGCGGCGCTGTTGGAGCTGCGGGTCGCTCCGGAGCCGTAATCGACATAGGATTTATAAGACGGCGAGGAGATGTCCTCGATGTTCGAGCCGCCAGCATAGGCGTTGAACCACGTATGGTTCCGGCCGACCTTGCCGGCCCAGTTCTTTTGCTCGGCGGCCGTCGAGCCGTTGTACCAGGAGGCGAGGCAGGCATAGTCGGTGCTGCCGCATTTGTTGACGCCCATGCCGAGGTATTTGACGCCGCCCTCGATGTTCTCCTCATTGATGTCGCGGTCGAAGCCCATGCCCTTGCCGGTCCGCTTGGTCAGCTGCATCACGCCCTTCACGCCGGTCGGCGAGCCAGAGCAAGTCGAGATGCCAGATTCCGCATGCGCGACCGACAATGCCAGCCCGACCGGCACATCGTACTTTTCCGCATAATGCTTGATCAGCTCGACGTTCTTCGCGTCCTCTTTCACGGCGTGCGCCGGCGAGCGATAGAGACGGCGGTTCTTTTCCTTCTGAGAGATATTGCAGTTCGTCACCGACTGCTCTTCGAGCTGGTCGGTCTGCGTCTCGGTGTCCTGCTTGGAATGCCCTTCATCCTCGGCGCGCTTTTCCTTGACGTCATCGTCGATGACCGGAATGTCAGCGAAGACAGCTGGCGCAGGCGCTCCGGCGAGTGTCATTGCGGACAGCAGAATAATGATCGCCTTACGCATCGGGTGCCTCCGGAATGGTCCAGCCACAAAAATGCGGGAGCCAGGCGGCCGGCTCGTCGCCATAGGTCTCGCGCAGCGTCTGGCACTCGCGCACCGTCTCTGGCCGCCCGGACAGGACCTTCACCAGGTCAGGCATCGCCGACAGGTCGAGCCGTGCGATCACCGAGTCCTGGGCGTGCTTGATGAGGAAGGTGCGGCTCGTCTTGTCCGCTTGTTTCACGAAGCGGAATTCCTTTTCCGAGAGGCCGAACGCCTTGCGGTAGCTCTCCTCGTCCGCGGATGCGTTCGGGAAGAAGATGTTGGTCATCGTCTGTTCGATGATCGTATTGCGCAGGTCGGAGCGCACGACGTCGGCGGCCGACTGCGTGCCGAAGCCGACGATGCCGTTCATCTTGCGGATGGTTTTGAGCCAGTCCTTGATGAAGCCCGAGAACACGTCGTCATCGAGCAGGCGCCAGCCCTCATCGAGGAAGATCATCGAGGGGCGGCCGTCGAGGATTTCCTGAATACGATGGAACATGTAAAGCAGTGCCGCCGAGCGCGTGCGCTTGTCGGACAGGATCTCCGTCATGTCGAAGCCGATCACCGAGCCGGCAAAATCAAGCTTGTCGGTCGGGTTATTGAACAGCCAGCCCTTGTCGCCTGTGGTCCATTCCTTCAGCCGGTCGGCGAGATCGCCAATGCCGGATCGCATCCGGCCGCGCAGCGCTTCCGCCAGCATGTCGAGACGCCGTTGCGGCCTCTCGAAATCGGTGTAGATGCTGTCGACCGCATCGGAGATGACCGCCATCTCCTCGGCATTCAGCACTCGGTCCGAGGGTGTGACGAGATAGGAGACCAGCGTCTTGCCAAAACTCCGGTTGGCCGGCGTGTCTTCGAGTTGCAATGGCGCAAAGCCGGTCGGCTCGCCCGGTGACAGCCGTTCATAGCGTCCGCCCATAGCGCGCACGAAGATCTCGCCGCCGCGATCCTTATCGATGAAGACGCAGCGCGGCCGCGGCTCGACACGCATGCCCTGGGCGAGCAGGAAGGACAGCGCCACCGTCTTGCCGGAGCCGGTCGGGCCGATGACGGTGAAGTTGCCGACATCCGCCTCATGGAAATTGAAGAAAAAGGCAGTCTGGCTGGTGGTTTCCAAGAGCGAGATCGGAAGCCCCCAATGGATCTTGTGCGTCTGCCCGGATGGGAAATTGTGTGCGGAGAACAGCCCGGCGAAGTTGACCGACGAAATCAGCCCTTGCCGGGCGATATAGGGAAAGTTGGTCGGCAGCTGCGCCCACCACGCCGCTTCCTGATTAAGGTCTTCGCGGACGGCAACCACGCCCATGCGCGCCAGTTCGGCCGTAACGTCTGCGACCGCCCGGTTGAGGCGCGACAGGTCGCGCTCAAGCACGGCGACCGTCATGTGATGCTTGCCGAACACCACCTCGCCCGAGGCCAGCCGGTCGCGCGCCGTCTCGATATCGTCCTCGACCGCCGTGCCGCCATCGTCGGAATTGGAAATTTGCCGGCTGATGGTGGCGATCGCCTCCGTGACCGTCGTCCGGTCCTCCGGGGCGAAGGAATGGGTGACGATGAACTCGTAGGGCAGGCGCAGCAGCCCATCGAGCTGGCCGGGCGTCGTCATCGGCGGATATTCCTTGATCGACACCATGGCGGCGACCTTGGAGGTCGCGCCATCCGCCGACCAGATTTCCGTGGCCTTGCGACCAAACATGATCCGGCCGGTCCCGACATAATCGGCGAGCGACATGCGGGGCAGGGGCATCGTCCGCTCGTCGCCGGCGGCGAGGATCTTGGCGAAGAACTCGGCCGGCTCGGAATAGAGGCCACCATCGCGGGTGACGCAGGAAAGGATTTCCGGGCGGTAGGAGCGGAAATCGCCGACAATGCCCGAGACCATGTCCTTCAGGTCGCGCAGCGCCTCGCCGCGGGCTTCGACCTCGTTGTCGGCCATGCGGAAGACATCGAACATCCGGTCGACCTTGCCGGCGCGGCCAGTCATCGGCCGGCGGATGACCGTCAGGTATAGTTCGTTGACGAACATCGTCCGGTGCTGCAGCCCATCCATGTAGCGGGCGTTCAGCTCATCTGCGAAGGGATTGTCGAATTCACCGTCAATTGCCGGCTTGATCTGCCGGCGGATGATCGTGGCATAGAGCGCAAAGCGTGACGATCCGAGGGAGCGGACCGTCATGTTGCGGTTGGCGAGGCGAGCATTGATCTCCGCCTGATCCATCGTTTGATAGGGCAGGCCAGAGAGACGGATGACCTGTAGCAGCAGGCCGGACTTGGTGACGATCGTCTCCTCGTCGACATGGCGCAGATAGGGGACGTGCGTGCCGATCCCCAGGTCGCGAGCGCGTTCCCGGCCGAACTTCAGGTCGTGATTGACGATGTTCATGGGGCGTAGCTCCCCGCTTTCCAGAAGCGCCGGTTGCGGATCGCCCGCCGCATCGACAGGAACACCTGCGCCACGCGGACGATGTGGATGTCCCGCTGGCACAGGTACAGGGCGATGAAATGGACGGGCAGGACGATCAGCGGCGCCAGGAAATTCGACGACGCGATGAAGACGACGATCCCGAAAATGCCGTTCACCACGAACACGATGATGTCGACCCCGAAATACATCGGCGGCTTGGTCAGCGGCTGGATGAGAGGTTCGACATCGGGAGCGTCGTCACGCATGTCAGACACCCCCGGCCGCCTTCATGGCGTCGACCAGTTCGGCGGCGCCGAAGATGATCGCGATGCCGATGACGATGGAGATCGCGCCCTGCCAGGCCATGCGTCCGGTCAGGAACAGGAAGCCGAGGAAGCAGACGGCGATGATCGCGAGCGACCGGGCGACGCTGCCCTGCAGGACGCCGGTGAACCATTCGAGGATGTCTTCGACCGGCGCGGCCGATTGCGCATAGGCCAATTCCGGGACCAGCGCGATGGAAGTCGCAAGGACCGCCAGCGACAGGAGGGCCTTGCCGGGGAGGCGCGGCGTCATCGTGGAAATGCTCATTCGAAAGTCCTTCTGATCTTGGGAGGTTGAGGTTGGAGGGAACCAGCGCTAGTCGGCGGTCCAGACGTGTTGGTCGCGCCAGGGGAAGGGCGCGAGCGCAACCGTCTCCGTGCGGGCGTCGTTATTCCCGCGGCGCTTTTCCTCGGCCGCCGACGCCTTGGCGTTCAGCGTCCAGCGGTTCATCACCTTGACGATGTACTGGGCTGTCTCGTTGAACTCAGGGATGCCGCCCTTCTGGTAGACGCGCTCCGGTCCGGCGTTGTAGGCGGCCAGCATCAGCAGGGGATCGTCGAACTCGCCGTAGAGCTTCTTGAGGTAGCGAACGCCGGCGCGGATGTTCGATTCCGGATCGCAGCGGTCGGTCACGCCATAGTCGGAGGCGGTCTCGGGCATCAGCTGCATGATGCCGATGGCGCCGGCATCGGAGACCTGGTGCCTGCCGCCGGCGCTCTCGACATCAACCACCGCGAGCGCCAGATCGGGGTCCAGTTCTTCCTCGGTGGCGATGGTCCGAACCAGTTCCATTACGCGCTCGCTATCGACAGATTCGCACGCTTGCGCGGTCATAGCCGACGTCGAGAGGAGGAGAAAAATCAGGGTGGTTTTCAAATCGTTTATCCGGGTTGTCGCATCGAGTAATAAACTATAGTTAATTCCTATGGGATTCCCCTGTCAATTCGGAAATGGCATGGCTGCTATGCGACAACAACTCAAAGTAATCGGGTTCGCCCTCATATCCCTGGCGGGAGACGCCACCGCAGTCACCATGGCGCAGGGCGAAAATCCCTACGGCGAGCCGCCTCCGGGATACCTCCGCCAATTTGTGGAGCAGGGGGCGAAGGCATTCGTGCTGGAGCGTTTCGACGCCGAGGGAAACCTGGTGGCCAGGTCGGTTGAGAAGCTGAATGAGAGCGTCGAGATCGACGGCCCGGTCGAGCGAAGTATCGCGGGGCAAAGAATCAGTTTGCGTGGGCTGACCGCCTGCCCAACCGAAAACGTCGTTTATAATCGCGTACAGACATGGCGTTGCACCGACGCGGCGCGCGACTACGCCGAGACGGTCTATAACAGGCGTGCCAAGGTCATTCTCTGCAAGACCCTGGTGCTGACCCCGGCTGAAAACGAGGCGATCCCTGCGTCATGCTTCGTCCTCGTTGGTGGCGACGGGGAGCCCTTCAAGACGGTCAATGACGACGACAGCATGGTGTTTCTCGGACTGGCGTCCATTGGACGAACACAGGATGGGCGCAGCCGTAGGCCTGACCTCGAAGCGTCGCAATCTCTCTCACGATCGATGGGGTTCCAGAATGCGGACTGAGTTTTCGATGGCCATCGCCATGCTGGTCGCGTTCGCAGCCGTTGCGCAGGACAAGACCATCTCATTTCCGTCTAACGTAAGCTTTGAGACGGGCGATACCTGGGCTTACGAAGGCCGGAAATACAGGGTTTTCGGGGTTCAGTCATGTCTGCGCGGCACGACTTTTCGTTCCTCTGATGGTGACGAGGTCGACTGCGGGATGCGTTCGATCGCATCGATAGCAGCGCTGTTCTCGACGGGTTCGATCGGTTGTCAGCCTGTCGGCAACGCCAAGGATGGCGCCACGTTCGTCGTCTGCGCAGCCGAGATCGATGAGATGACGGTCGATGTCGGAACGGCGCTCATATCGTCGGGCGGGGCATTTGCGGCCGTGTTCCCTTCTGGCGCGCCGGTATCGGCATCCTACGCGATCGCGGAGAAAGCCGCCAAAGACAGCCGCGCCGGCCTATGGGCGGGGCGCTTCGTTCATCCCGTCTCCCTGCTTCTGGGCGAGCAATGACCAGACCTCCGAAAGATCGATGTGAAGGCATTCCGTAATCATGGCGACTTCCCGCAGGGTCATGAGCTGCCATGCGCCTTCCTGCAGAAGCTCCAATCGCTCTTCAGCAATGCCGGTCAGTTCGGCAAATTCATGAGGTTTGGTGTCGCGGCGCCTTAATTCGTCTGCGAGGAATTGCACAAGCTCTACAGCACTTTCACTGGCCATTTGCGGTCATCCTTTCCGGTCACCGGCACGACGGTTTCGCGTCGTTGTGGTGCGGGTTTGCTTTGCCTGCATGCGCGCTCGCCAGTGCGAAGTCGGGCAAGGCGATGTCGGAACGGACGGGTGTGATTCCCCCGGCCGAATGTCTCGCTCAACCTTTCCACGAGTGAAAAGCGGCGTTTTCGCGGCAGCCGCTGATTATGTTTGTCCGGCGAGTAAATTATAATTAACTTGGTGACTCGCCTTGTGGGCGAATGAGCCAGGGAGGTTTCATGCCGTAGACAAAATAAAACCCGCCTCGGAGAGACGGGTTCAGTGACACACGGAGATGTGCGCAAAAGTCTTATAGCCAATGATTTTTTCGCACATTGATGAGGCCGCTGCAAGTTAATTCTTGCCACGAATACGTGCGTCCTGCGTCCTGGATTTCTCTCCGCTGACCACAACGAGGAGAGAAAATGCTTGTTGCATCACCAGCGACCTACGGGCCGAACCTATTGTCGCGCCTACTCGCCGCGCGCACCCTCCAGCAGATTGACGACTGCGCGAAATCCGCCTGGATACTGAATGGGGAGGGGCTCGTAGACGACCGCGAGATGGCATATCTAGCCCCGGTCATCGAGCATCAGCGGCGCGCGATCCGCGCGCAACCTTGGCGTCTGGGCGATCCGATTGGTCATCTAAGACCGACGACGGCCAAGCCGGTTCACCGACGCCCGTCAATTCCCGCAGACAGGCGAGCTGCATCCTGGGTGCGCCGCCGCTCGCTCGCCAAAAACTGCATCATCCCGACTTGCATCGCCGGAAGGTTGACAATCAGCAAGCTTGCCGTGCTTTCGGTCATTGCCCGAGCGGTGATGGACCGTGGAAGATCGAATATGTCTCTCCCTGAGATCGCCGCACGCGCTGGCGTCGGATGCACAACAGCGCGGTATGCCATTCGGGATGCCTTGCGAATGGGGCTGATCAGCGTGTCCGAGAACCGGATCAACGGATTTTGGAGCCGCCCCAACACGATCAGGATCGTCTGTGGTCGTTGGCTTCGATGGCTGAAGGAGCATGCAGGGTTTTCGCCACGGAGAAAATCGGACGACGGAATTGCTGTCGATTGCGTCGGCACCCCCCTCAGAAATCTGATCCCCACGATTGAAATTATTTCATTCTCGCTGCGAGGCGCGGTTCATCATCGATGGGGAGCGCGTGCAAATGTGCCTTACTGGCGCGGGGATACATGCCTTGATAGGGGAGTGAGGGCTTTGGAATAGCATTGCGCTGGTTTCACGGAACCTCTGGTCATCGAACTTCCGGCTAGTGGAAGTGGAGCACCGCTCGCAATACATGATGCTGAAGCCCACCTTGCCGAAGCCGTCCGCGATGATCATTCCGTTCCGTCATGTCGAGACTCCATTCGAGTTCAGCTGGGAAGAATGGTCCTCGGTGTAGTGCTCGTTGAGGCGAAACGCCGGCTTGATCAGTTCCAGCCCGTCGGCTTTACGATCGGATGGAATGTCGGAGCCACCGGCGGCCAGCACATCTTCCATGCCCATATGCATGTGGTGTGTCGCTACGAAAGAGACGCCAAGGCTGGTCTCGGCATCCGCGACTTTCTGCGATCCTAGAAGGCGCGACCGTCAGGCGCAGCACTTTGAGCCGCCCGTTGCCGGCGCGCAGCAAGAGTTCGTTGCGGTCGCCTGCTCCGCCAGCCATCGGTCGCGCGGCTTGCAGCTCGACGGCCGCGCCGCCAGCGCCACCTCTAACCTGCCGTCTGCCAAGCGCGGCGACGATGCGCAATAGAGCGCCATCGGCCGCTTCCCATCGCTGACCTCAAAGGTGAGCTTGGCCGCCGGATCGAGCCGAACGTGATCAGAAACCTTGCGGATGATCGCGGAGAACTTTCCTGCAGGCATGTGGCTCCTGCCGTCCTCGTAGATATCCCAGAGCTGGACGAACATCTCCGACCAGGCTTCCGGATTGGCACCGCAGTCGAGCGCCGAGAATGCACCCGCCTTGACCTCGGTGACATGATAGCCTGCCTTCACCGGCTGACCATCGTAGAGAAACACCAGCGACGCCTCGGGCGCAGCCGCAAGGCCGTCAAGAAGCTGGCCAAGCGTGATATCGGACGAAACAGCCTTGTCGATCGCATTCATGTGCGATACTCCTATTGTTCAATGATTCAAGGATTATTGAAATATGAATGAGTGTCAAGCCCTCACATCATTCGCGGCCCTGTCGCAGGAAACCCGCCTCGCCATCGTCCGCACGCTGGTCGTCGCCGGACCGGATGGGTTGGCCGCCGGGCTGATCGCCGAGCGCATGGGCGTCTCGCCCTCAAATGTGTCGTTCCATCTGAAAGAGCTGGAGCGATCGGGCCTTATCGCGCAGCGGCGAGAATCTCGCTCGATCGTCTATAGCGCCAGCTACGATGCGCTGGCCGATCTCGTAAAATTCCTGATGGAGGACTGCTGCGCTGGCCATCCGATGGTCCGAGAGGGTGTCGAGCGATCCGATGGCTGCTGCAAGACGGATGTTGCCCGGAGCGAGGGCGACGTCATTGCGTGATCGGAAGGTACCTGTCGGCATTGTTGCCGCACTCGGCCTGACCCAGATCATCGGCTACGGCACCCTCTACTACAGCTTCAGCATCCTGGCGCCTGGCATGGCCGCGGATCTCGGCATCACCGTCGCGCAGGTTTTTGCGGTCTTCTCGACCTCGCTGTTCGTTGGCGGCCTGTCAGCGCCCTATATCGGCCGGCAGATGGATCGCATCGGCGCCGCGACGGTCATGGCGATCGGCTCGGCATTGTCCGCACTGACCTTGATCTTGTGCGCCTGGTCGCCATCGGTGGCAGTCTTCGCGCTGGCCATCGTCCTGTTGGAGATATCGTCCGGCATGGTCCAGTACCAAGCCGCTTTCGCGGCACTGGTCGAGGCCGATCCCCGGTCAGCGTCACGCAGCATCACTTATCTCACCCTGATCGCGGGATTTGCCTCGACGATCTTCTGGCCGATTGCCACGGCGCTGCTCGGCTATCTCTCGTGGCGGGAAATCTACCTCGTCTATGCCGTGCTCAATCTTGCTGTCTGTATGCCGTTCCATGTCTGGATCATGCGGAAGGGAAAGGTAGCGGCAGCCGGCGGGCAAAGACCTATGCGCGAGCCTGTCGTCGGAGCTGTTCCGCGCGAGCGTCGGCGCGGTACGGTGGTCGTCGTGTCGGCTGCATTCGCGCTGCTGAGCTTCACCCTTGGCGCGATGCTGGCGCATATGGTGCCGATGCTCGGGTCGCTTGGCTTCGGAAGTGCCGCCGTCGGCATCGGCTCCCTGTTCGGTCCGGCGCAGGTTCTTAGCCGCCTGATCAACATGATCTTTGGAACGCGCCTCGCGCCGCCGGGCCTCGCGGTTCTCTCCGCAGTCTTCATGGTGCTGAGCGTCGTTATTCTGGCGCTGTCCGGCAACTGGCTCCCCGGCGCGGTCGCCTTCTCGATCTGCCTCGGCCTCGGATCGGGCATCAACAGCATCGCGCAGGGAAGCTTACCGCTCTACCTGTTCGGCTCGGATGGCTATGGTGCGCTCACCGGCAAGATGGCCGCCTCGCGGCTGGCTGCCGGCGCAGCAGCGCCGTTTGCCTTCGCGGCGACGATGGAGCAGTTCGGCATAGGCGCATCGCTCGTCCTGAGCGCCGCGCTTGGCTCGATCGGTATTGCGGCGTTTGTCGCGGTAGCGATGGCGACGAAGCGGAGCCTCGTCACCTCGCCAAGCCCGTCAAATTGACCGCAGCGATACCCGCTTCTCAAGCTCGGCCGCCTGTTCCTTGCGCTCGCTGTAGCGGTCGGTGAGATAGGCCGAAGCATCGCGCGTGAGAATGGTGAACTTCACCAGCTCCTCACAGACATCCACCACCCGGTCGTAGTAGGACGAGGGCTTCATCCGGCCATCGGCGTCGAACTCCTGATAGGCTTTGGCGACCGAGGATTGGTTCGGGATGGTGACCATCCGCATCCAGCGGCCGAGAATGCGCATCTGGTTCACGGCATTGAAGGACTGGCTGCCGCCCGAGACCTCCATGACGGCGAGGGTTTTGCCCTGCGTCGGCCGGACCGATCCGACCGAGAGTGGAATCCAGTCGATCTGGGACTTCATGATGCCGGTCATCGCGCCATGGCGTTCCGGGCTCACCCAGACCTGCCCTTCCGACCATTGCGAAAGATCGCGCAATTCGTGCACCTTCGGGTGGCTCGCCGGCGCTTCGTCAGGGAGCGGCAGGCCCTTCGGGTCAAAGATACGAACCTCGCATCCAAGGCGTTCGAGCAGCCGGCGGACCTCGAATGCGAGCAGGCGGCTATACGACACCTCACGCAGCGAGCCGTAGAGGATCAGGATGCGCGGCTTATGCGTTGAGAACGCCGGACGCAGGGCATCGAGATCTGTCGAATATAGGTGATCGCCCTGCAGTGCTGGGAAAGTGTCAGGCAATGCGCTTTCCTTCCTGGTCGAGGATCTGTTCACCGTCCTCCTTGAAGAACGGTCCCCTGAAGGTGTCGGGCAGGATGTCGAGCACCGCCTCGGACGGACGGGCGAGCCGGGTGCCGAGCGGTGTCACGACGAAGGGGCGATTGATCAGGATCGGCGTTGCGATCATCGCGTCGAGCAACTGCTCGTCAGTCAGGTCTGGGTTGTCCAGACCGAGTTCGGCATAAGGCGTGCCTTTCTCGCGAATAGCTTCCCGAACGTTCAAGCCAGCGTCCGCGATCATCGTCGCAAGCTGCTCGCGCGTCGGCGGCTGCTGCAAATACTCGATGACAACAGGTTCGATGCCGGCAGCGCGGATCAGCGCCAGCGTGTTGCGGGACGTCCCGCAGGCGGGGTTGTGATAGATGGTCGCGTCCATGGTCAGTGCTTTTCGGTGGCGGTGGTTCTGGAAACAGCGGGGGTGGCCTCGTACCAATCTTTCGAGCGGTTCACGATCCACACGACCGAGAGCATCACCGGCACCTCGATGAGCACGCCGACGACGGTTGCGAGCGCTGCACCGGACTGGAAGCCGAACAGGCTGATGGCGGCCGCAACCGCAAGCTCGAAGAAATTGCTGGCGCCGATCAGCGCCGACGGGCCGGCAACGCAATGCCGTTCGCCGGTCATCCGGTTCAAGAGATAGGCGAGCCCGGAGTTGAAATAGACCTGGATCAGGATCGGCACGGCGAGCAAGCCGATGACGGCTGGCTGGGCGATGATCTGTTCACCCTGAAAGGCGAAGAGCAGAACCAGCGTCGCAAGTAGCGCCACCAGTGAGATCGGCTGCAACCTTGCCAGCACGCCATCCAGTGCCCGGGCCTTACCGCCAACCGTGAGGCGGCGGCGGATGACCTGCGCGATAATGACGGGCACGACGATATAGAGGGCGACGGAAAGAACGAGCGTATCCCAAGGCACGGTGATCGCGGAGAGGCCGAGCAGCAAGCCAACGATCGGAGCAAATGCGACGACCATGATGGCATCGTTCAACGCGACCTGAGACAGCGTGAACAATGGCTCCCCGCGCGTCAGGTTGCTCCAGACGAACACCATAGCGGTGCAGGGAGCCGCGGCGAGAATGATCAGTCCGGCGATATAGGAGTCGATCTGGTCGGCAGGCAGGTATGGGCGGAACAGCCAACCGATGAACAGCCAACCGAGGACGGCCATGGAGAACGGCTTGACGGCCCAGTTGATGAACAAGGTCACGCCGATACCGCGCCAGTAGGTGCCGACCTGCGCCAGAGACCGGAAATCGATCTTAAGCAGCATCGGAATGATCATCAGCCAGATCAGGATCGCGACGGGAATGTTCACCTTGGCGACCTCGGCCGCGCCGATGATCTGAAAGAGACCGGGCATGAGATGGCCGAGGGCGACACCGGCGATGATGCACAGGAACACCCAGATGGTCAGATAACGCTCGAACGTGGACATCAGGCGGACTTTCCTTGCGGCGACGTCGAACCTTCCATCGCACCGATCTGGCGAAGCTTGGTCTCAAGCGCCATGTGATCGAAGGATGCCAGCGGCAGGCTGACGAACGCCGCGATCCGGTTCTTGAGGAAACGCGCGGCCTGAGCGAAGGCGCGCTGGATCTCGATGTCCGAGCCAGCGACGGCGGCGGGGTCTTCGACACCCCAATGGGCGGTCATCGGATGGCCGATCCAGACCGGGCAGGCTTCGCCGGCGGCGCTGTCGCAGACGGTGAAGATGAAATCCATCTGCGGCGCGCCGGGCTCCGCGAACACATCCCAGCTCTTCGACGAGAAGCCCGTCGATGGATAGCCCAGCGCTTCCAGCTCCTTCAGGGCATGCGGATTGACTTCGCCCTTCGGCTGGCTGCCGGCGGAGAAGGCTTTGAATCGTCCGCCGCCCTCCTTGTTGAGAATGGATTCGGCGAGAATAGAACGAGCGGAATTGCCCGTGCAGAGGAACAGCACGTTGTAGGTCTTGTCGGTCATGGTCGTGGTCCGTGGTTAGGCCGGCGGCCGGGTGAGCCTCATGATGGTCGCCGACGATGGGCAGATGGAGGAAAGCTGACGGGTCGCCAACACGGCTGCGGGAACGCTGTCCCGCTGGAATTCAGAAAATCCGATGCGCGTGAAGAACGGCGCTGCACTCGTCGTGGCAAGGAAGACGTCGCCGGCCTGATCGAGACCCGCCACCGCCCGCTCGACCAAAACGCTTCCCAGTCCTTGCCCCCGATGATCGGGAAGCACGACGACCGAACGGAGGAGAAAATCGTCGCCGCAGCGCTCAACACCGATGAAACCGACAGCCCTGCCGTCCGATGACTGCGCCCTGAAGAAGGTGCGACCATGATCCTCGATGTCGTCGGTGGGCAGATGCGCTTCCGTCAAGGCTGCCTTGAGGCCAGCGTCGTTGCCCTCAATCTGCTCCAACCTGATCGCGCTCATAACACCTTCGCCTCCGGGGCGCAGCACGGCGTCAACTCGGCGATGAGCGGAGCGCAAAGCTCCGTCGATCCGCCGCAGCAGTCTTTGAGGAGGAACAGCGTCAGCTCGCGCAAGCCATTGAGGTCGGCCCGGTAGATGATCGATCTGCTCTGCCGCTCGCTCGTCACCAAGCCTGCCCGCGAAAGCGTTGCGAGATGCGCCGACATGGTGTTTTGCGGTACATCGATAAGGCGGGCGAGTTCGCCGGCCGGGATGCCATCGGGTTCGTGCCGCACCAGAAGCCGGAAGGTCTCCAGTCGCGTGGTCTGTGCCAAGGCGCCGAGCGCTGCGATTGCTGTGATATTATCCATATATCCAGAATATCGGATATGTTTTCGATGTCAAGACGAATCCGGGCCTCGACGTCCGGCGGATAAAGGTCGAGAACGGCTGCTACGAGGTCTATGCGATCGATGCCAAGGGCGCCAAGGTCGAGACGATCTTCAATCCGCAGACCGGTGAACCGGTCGGCTCGGAAGGAGCGGAATGATGGCGCCACTCTCCCGAACCAGCGGGGCGGGGGAAAGCGTCAAGGTGTGGGACCCGCTCGTGCGGGTCTTTCACTGGTCGCTTGTCTGCCTCTTCGTTTTTTCCTTCGTTACCGGCGACGAATGGAAGAAGGCTCATATCCTCTCCGGCTATGCCATCGCAGGGCTGATCGCCCTGCGCCTGGTCTGGGGGCTGCTCGGGCCGCATCACGCCCGCTTCGCCAACTTCCTCTATTCTCCTCCGACGATCCTAGCGTTCCTCCGTGACAGCCTCGCCTTCCGCGCCAAGCGGTATCTCGGCCACAATCCGGCGGGGGGCGCGATGGTCGTCCTGCTGCTCGTTGCGGTGTCCGGTATCGTGACCACCGGCTACATGATGACCACGGATGCCTATTGGGGTGTCGGCTGCGTGGAGGATACGCATAAGCTCCTGGTCTATTCGACCATCGGGCTGATTGCCCTGCACATCGCCGGCGTCGTCTTCGCCAGCGTCGAGCACCGGGAAAACCTCGTGCGCGCCATGGTGACGGGAAGGAAGCGCCGCGAAGGTTGATGTGCGGCTGTCTATATGGCATGTATTTAGAATTATTCTAAATACATGCCTGACGTCATAATGCAACCACAGTAGATCTGCTGAAATCGGAGATGTTATGCGCGCCGTTCACAAGGAAAGCCACCTCATCGAACGTATCGGCTGGCTCCGCGCGGCGGTGCTGGGCGCCAATGACGGGCTGATCTCGACGTCGAGCCTCATCGTCGGTGTCGCGGCGGCGACCGCGGCATCGCAGGAAATCCTCGTCGCCGGTGTCGCCGGTTTGGTGGCCGGCGCGATGTCGATGGCGGCGGGGGAATATGTCTCCGTCAGCTCGCAAGCCGATACGGAACAGGCCGACATGGCGCGCGAGCGCCACGAGCTGGCCACCCAGCCGGAGGCGGAGCTGGCCGAGCTTACCGCGATCTACGAGCAGCGTGGCGTCTCACCGGATCTTGCCCGCCAGGTTGCCGAACAAATGATGGTGAAGGACGCCTTCGAAGCCCATGCACGGGACGAACTCGGCCTGTCGAGCCACGTAATGGCGCGGCCTGTCCAGGCGGCGCTGACATCGGCGGTGACCTTCGCGACGGGCGCGGCCCTGCCGCTGGCGGTCGCCCTGCTGGCGCCGTCGGGAACGGTCGTCTGGGCTGTGTCCGTTGCCTGTCTCATCGGGCTTGCCGTCCTCGGCGCGATCGGCGCGCGTGCCGGTGGTGCTGGCATCTGGAAGCCGACCGTCCGGGTCGTCTTCTGGGGCGCGGTCGCCATGGCGTCGACCGCAGCCATCGGCGCGCTTGTCGGCCGGGCGGTCTGATCATGAAACGCCTGTCGTTCGATACGCCCACGGTGATGTCGCTGCTGACGGTGCTGGGCATGGTCCTCGCCACGGCTGGAACCTGGCCGCCGGCCGAGGGGCTTGCCGTCCTGCGCTGGCCGGGGCTGGCGCTCGTCTATCTCGCCGGCGGACTGCCGGCGACGGGGAGCGCGCTTCTGGCCCTGTGGCGGCAGCATGTCCTCGATATCGACCTCCTGATGGTGGTTGCCGCGGTTGCCGCGGCCGTCGTCGGAGCGCCGTTCGAAGGTGCGGTGCTACTGACGCTGTTCAGCGTGTCGACAACGCTCGAGCATCAGGCGCTCGGCCGCGCGCGCCGCGCCGTCGAGGCGCTAATGGCGCTTCGTCCCGAAACGGCGTTCCGCAGGCAGGCCGATGGCTCGGTGCTGGAGGTTCCCGCAGCGGAGCTTGCCGTCGGGGATGTCGTGATCCTGCGGCCCGGCGCCCGCGTGCCGGCCGATGGCGTCATCCTGCTGGGACGTGGTGGCATCGACGAGGCCAATATCACCGGCGAATCCATGCCCGTTTCCAAGGAGCCGGGCCAGCAGGTGTTCGAGGCCACCGTCAATCTGGACGGCATTCTGGAGGTGGAGGTCGCAAGAACGATCGGCGATAGCACGATCGCCCGCATGATCCGGCTGGTCACGGAGGCCCAGGAGGCCAAGGCCCCCTCCGAGCGTTTCAGCGCCTGGTTCGGACAGCGTTATACCGTCGCGGTTCTCCTCGGCGCCGCTCTCGCCTTCGCCGTTTTCTATGGGGTCGGGCGCGATTGGGAGCAGGCGCTTTATCGGGCCGCGACGCTGCTGGTCGCCGCCAGCCCCTGCGCGATCGTCATATCGGTACCGGCGGCGATCCTGTCGGCGCTTTCGGCGGCCGCGCGCGGCGGCGTTCTGTTCAAGGGCGGCGGCGCGCTCGAAACGCTGGCCGCCGTCAATATCTTCGCCTTCGACAAGACCGGCACCCTCACCAACGGCCGGGCGGCCGTGACGCGGATCGTCGCGCTGGACGCGGACGAATGCGGCTTCCTGTCGTTGCTCGCCGGGCTCGAAGCCCATTCCGAGCATCATGTCGCGGCGGCCATCCGCCGGGAGGCGGCTGCACGTGGCATCGCGCCGGCGCATGTCGTGGATGTCAGCGCGCGCCCAAGCGCAGGGATCGTCGGGTCGGATGCGCTTGGTGTCCTCTGGGCCGGCAATCTTCATCTCGTTCGGGACATGGGGGCGTCGGTTGATCACGCCCGGCTTCGGGAACTGACCGACAGCGCCGAGACCGTCGTCTATCTGGGACGAGGACCGGCTGTCCTCGGCGCCGTCGGAGTGGCGGACGAGGCGAGGGCGAGCTCGGCCCCGGCGCTCGCCGCGCTGCGGGCCGGCGGCGTGCGCCGCATCGTCATGATGACCGGAGACCGCCGGCCGGTGGCCCTGCGGATTGGCGGGCAGCTCGGCCTTGCTCCCGACGAGATCCACGCCGAAATGCTGCCGCAAGACAAGGTGCGCCATGTGGGGGACCTGGCGAGCGGCGGCACGGTGGCCTTCGTCGGCGACGGCGTCAATGACGCGGCCGCTCTTGCCCGCGCCGATGTCGGCATCGCCATGGGCGCGGCCGGCTCGGATGTCGCCCTTCAGGCCGCCGATGTCGCCCTATTGTCGGAAGACATGAAGAAGCTGGCCGATGCGCAGCGTCTGGCACGACGGACCGCCGCGATCATCCGGCAGAACCTCGTCGTCGCGATCGGCGCCATGCTGGTGCTGGTAACGGGCGGGTTGTTCTTCGATCTGCCGCTGCCGCTGGCGGTGGTCGGACATGAAGGCGGGACCGTGCTCGTGGTCCTCAACGGCTTGCGGCTGTTGTCGGATCCGATCCGGCGGCCAGTGGACAGGGCCGCATCCGTCCGTGCGCTGGAGGACGGGTTGGCGACGTCGCCACCGGTTGCGGCCACGTCGCCGGCCGACACGCCGGTATAGGCGCCGGCCGCGTTCTGCGGATCAACAGGACAGGAAGCGGGTGCGCGTGTTCTCTTCGAGAAGCAGACCCGTGATTCCGCCGAACACCCATTCCCGCAGGCGGCTGTGACCATAGGCGCCGGTGACGACGATATCGGCGTCGCTTTCGTCGACGAATTGCAGAAAGCCGATCGTTTCGTCGGCGCTTTTGATCATCTGCGGCCTGGCTTTTACATTGTGCCGGGCGAGATAGGAAACGATATCGGCGAGGCTCTGCCTCTCGGCCGGTGCGGGCTCCGGGGAAACGGAAACGACGGCGACGTCATAGGCGACCGATAGCAGGGGAAGTGCATCGGCAATCGCGCGGCGGGCCTCACGGGTGTCCTTCCAGCCGATGACGATCTTTCTTGTCGCAATCGCGTCCCGGTCCCTCCCGACCACCAGCAGCGGCCGGCCGGCGCGCAGGACGATGGCCGCCGGGTCCGCGCGCTCTTCGGCCGCCATCAATACGAGATCGGCGATACGGGCGGCGGCCACGACCGCCTCGGTCGGCGCCATTGTTTCGCCGCGCCATTCCGCCTCGATCCTGTTTGCCGCCAGATGGAGGAACGCGGCGCGGGCCTCCTCCATGCGCTCTGCGAGCGTTTCGGCGGCGCAAAGCCCGACGAGCCGCGCGCCCGAGCGGGATGCCAAATCGATGGCGGCCTCCGTTATCGGCTCGAACGGCCGGTCGATATCGAGATTGACGAGAATGGATCGATAAACCACGCGTAGATTCCTTCCGGTCCAGGTAAGCGGTCGGAAGCATAGCGCCGATAGCGCGGTAGATATTGATCCTGGTCAAGTATCGCGTAGGGCCTGCCAAAGGGCCGGGTCAGCCGCCCCGTTCCGCCTCCGGAGGCCTTACCTTGGATTGCGAGCATGCGCTCCACGTTCGCCGAGAGGATCGGGGGCAGGAACGGCCGCAGAAGTTCCAGCCGGGCGACGATTGCACCGTGAGCGGGTCCAGCAATTTCCCCGACGCCCCGGTGAAGACGGACACGTTTTAACGGGCCATTGCAAAGATTTTGGGCGCTCCTATCTCTTGCTAGAGATCGTTGGAGACACCCGCGATGAAGACCATCCCTATCGAAACTCTCATTTCCGACGCGGCTGAAATTATGTTGCCGCGGCGGTGCGCCAAGGCAACCCGACCGGCTGTGGCCTGTATCTGCTGCGGAAACGCTGATCGGGCAATGGACGACGACGGGTGCGGCATCTGCGATGCTTGCCTCGATGCGCCGCTGCAGGCGATTTGTAATCTGGAAGGATTTGATTTGCCGGAAGTCTTTCCTCATTTATCGCGGCGACGGTAGCCGTCGCGCGTTCGCAACCATACGGTTCGGAAGGGCGCTCTCCGAATGGGTCGAGCGCCCTTCGGCATTACTGGAAGGTGCGCCCGGCGGATCATGCGGGTCGCCGCGAGCGTTCCATCTGATTACCTCTCGCCTATCATTTCGATACCGCCGCGAAGCTCCACCACGAATATGTCCGGCGGCTCGGTGTCTTCGACGCGGACCTCGCGGGCGGGATAGGCATGGCTAAGCGGGAAGGACAGGCACATCAGCCGACGTGCTGCACGGACAGGGCACGGGCGGAAGCGGCCTGATCAGCGATTTTGCGGAGACGGAAGGGTCGAGCCAGTCCGCCCAGGTGTTTCGCTCAAGGATCACGATTTGCCGATCGTGGTAGGGAGCGATATCGGGGCCGGGCGGCATGGTGAAGGCCTCACCGACCTAATCGGTGGCCCGCCAGATGCCGACAATAGCAAAGATCAGCTCCGCGATCTTGCGAAATAGCCACTAATCCTTGCGTTTTTTTTGCCTTTCTCGGCCGGTTCGGTGAACTCAGTTATGCGGACCCCCTTTGTTTTTCCCGCGGCGTTTTTGGCGAGGTCCGCCTTGCGAAGCCTTCAATTCTACCTCAGCGCGGCGGACCTCGATAGCAAACCATCGCAATTTTGGCGCCCGCGAGCCACTAATGCCGCCACACCTTCACTGCGGAGATCAGCAAGATGATCGCTAGGGCTGGCAGCAGTACCGCGTTCGGAACGATCCCGAGAAGCAAGCCGCCGACAAAGGTGCCGACAATCGAACCGGCAGCCATGATCAAGAGAAAGGCCTTGTTGCGGCTGATAACAGAGAAGCTCCGATCACGGCTATAGCGAGTGAACCCGACCAGCATGGTTGGCAGGCTTATGGCAAGCGAAAGGCTGCCACCGAGCTTGATGTCCGCTCCAAAGAGGAGAACCAGTGTCGGGATCAGTAGTTCGCCGCCCGCTACTCCCAGCAGTGATGCGACGATGCCTATGATGAAGCCGGCGAAAACACCCGCGATGAGCTGGCTGACGCCGGTCAACATCGGTTGGCCGGCTGTCGCGTCGTGCCCGAACACCAGGACGATCGCGATTGCCACGAGCATGATGGCGATAACCTTGTAGAGCGTCTCCGACCGCAGCTTTGTCGCCCAGCCTGCGCCGAACCAGGCGCCGATCAGGCTTCCGGCGAGAAGATTGAGGACGATCGGCCAATTGTCGGCGACGGCGCTGAACGGAACGGTTCCTGCCCGAAAAGGAAGCGCGGTCGCAACGACCACGAGGCTCATCGCTTTGTTGAGGATGACAGCCTCAAGCGCTGCAAAGTTGAAGAGCCCGATCAGGATTGGGAGGCGGAACTCCGCGCCGCCGAGCCCGATGAGTCCTCCAAGAGCGCCAATAATCGCGCCAATTGTGAATTAGCCCCGAAAGGCTCTCGTGTCGCCCCCCAATTTGAACGGACAGTTGGCATAAGCAGAAAGGCATAGCGTCTGAACGCTGCAACCTGCGTATGTCGGAGCGTTGGACCCAAGGTAGCACCTTGTCTGTAGCGCCCATTATTCCCGGCGTCGTGAGTGGAACGCCACGCACAGAGGCACCGTGGCGGACATTGTAATCAAGCCATCGTCGGCCCCCAGCTTCGGTAGAAGATGTAGCCAGCGACGACGAAGATGAGCGCCGCGAACAGACGGTTGAGTGTGTTCTTGTAGCCACTCAGTCGAGTTGCCAGCCTCATTCCGAGGATGCCGCCTGCGATGCCTCCACCGATGAACTCCGTTGCAAGCCACCAGTCCACCAGCCCGGATGCCGCATAGTTCAGCGCGGTCGCCAGTCCGAAGGCGCCGACGGACAGAAGCGACGTGCCGATCGCATTGATCATCGGCATGCCGGTTGCCAGCATCAGACCTGGCACAATCAGGAACCCCCCGCCGATCCCGAAGAAGCCTGACGCCGCTCCGGCGGCCAGCGCCACGGCTGCTGTGACAAAGCACATCTTAAGGTCGATCGGCCGGCTTTCGACCGACGGCGGCTTCCTGGGCTTAAGCATCAGGGCGCCGACGACGACCATCAGAATGCCGAACAGGAGAATCAGTCGGTCTCCGTCCATCGCCTTTCCGAGGCTGGAGCCTGCTAGCGCGCCGAGGACGCCGAGCGCTGCAAACACCGCGGCGCACCGCCACCAGACGTGTCCCTTGATTGCGTGGCTCGTAAAGTTCGCGAAAGCGTTGACCGAAACTGCAAGCGCACCGGTTCCAATCGCGACATGAGGCTGCGCGACTCCGACGACGTAGAGGAGGAGCGGGGTCGCCAGGATCGAGCCGCCGCCGCCGAGAAGGCCGAGCATGAAGCCGACGATCCCGCCGGAGCCGACAGCCGCTAGAACGGAACCAATCATGTTCTTCTGCTCCACGCTCTGTCGTAGACTGCCATACCGATTAACATGGCGGCGACGAACAACACCGTTTGTGGGATGCCAACCGATAGGGAGGCGACTGCAGGGCCGGGACAGAAGCCGCCGATCCCCCAGCCAATTCCGAACAAGGCCGATCCGATGAGCAGCGGCGCGTCGATCTTCCGGGTCGTGGGCACATGGAAACTGTCGTCGAAGGTGGGATGGCGCATCTTCTTCATCACCTGAACGCCGATGAAGGCGACAGCGACGGCGCCGCCGAGGACGAAGGCAAGACTTGGATCCCAGTTGCCGAAGACGTCAAGGAAGCCTCGGACGCGAACCGGATTGAGCATGCCCGAAAGCGACAGGCCGAAGCCGAAGACGATGCCGGATAAGAGGGCGGCGCCGAACTGATAGATGGTCCTGTTCATAGTCCGAAACCTCGTAGAATGGCGACCGCGACCACGCCCGCGGACAGGAATGTGGCAACGGCCACCATCGATCGCGGCGACAGGCGGGCAAGCCCGAGCACGCCGTGTCCGCTGGTGCAGCCGGATCCCATCCGCGAGCCGAAGCCGACCAGCAGTCCGGCCACGATGATCAGCGGCCAGGCTGTGATGATCTCAACAGTCGGCCAGCCACCAATGACCAGCAGGTAGACGAGCGGCCCGAGCAGGAGGCCAAGAACGAACGCAAGATTGGTGGTCAGGCCGACGCCTTGAGCCAGACGCCCGACAATGCCGCTGATGCCGGCAATCCGGCCGTTCAAGAGCAGGAGCATGACCGCGGAGGCGCCGATCAACATGCCGCCGCTCAGCGACTGGAAATAGATGCTCATGTCTCTTCCTTTACGCAGAAGATGTCATAGAGGGCGGAGACCAGCTGTGCGGCTTTCTCCTCGGTCAGGCGGTAGAAGATCTGCTTTCCCTCCCGCCGGGTTTCGACGATGCCAGAGCTCCGCAGCACGGTCAGATGCTGCGAAAGATGCGGCTGATGGACGTCAAGCTTTTCCTCGAGTTCGCCGACCGAGAACTCGCCCTCGACCAGCGTGCATACGATCATCAGACGCGCCTGGTGGGACAACGTCTTCAGAAGATCGGCGACGGCTCCGGCTCGGCCCGCCATCTCGGCGGGAGAGAGCCGCGCCTTCATCATTTTCTCTGAGTCGGTGCTCATTCCCATGCGGCTCCCTGCAATGCGTCGAGCGGAAACTTCAGGTAGCGCTTGCCGTTCGCTTCCGGCTCCGGCAGTCGCCCACCGCGGATGTTCACCTGCAGGGCATGCAGGATGAGCTTCGGCATGGGCAGCGTCTTGTCACGCTTCGTCCGGAGCGTCACGAACTGTTCTTCTGTCACGCCAGCAAGATGCTCGTTGAATTTCTTCTGCTCGGCCACGGTGCTTTCCCAGCGCGGAGCACGGCCGTCCGGCTGGTAGTCGTGTCCGGTGAAGATGCGTGTCTCGTCCGGGAGAGCGAGGATATCCTGAATCGACTTCCATAGGATGCGGACATCACCGCCGGGGAAGTCGGCGCGCGCCGTGCCGCTGTCGGGCATAAACAGCGTGTCATGAACGAAGGCCGCGTCGCCGACCACATAGGTGATCGAGGCAAGTGTATGCCCTGGCGAGAACATCACCTTGGTGTCGATGGAGCCGACCTTGAACGTCTCACCATGTGCGAAAAGCCGGTCCCATTGCGAGCCGTCGATCGCTAGCTCAGGCCAGTTGTAGATCTCCTTCCAGAGCTTCTGAACATCGACAACGCGTTCGCCGATCGCGGTTCTGCCACCGGTCTTCTCCTTCAAATACTGGGCCGCGGAGAAATGGTCGGCATGTGGGTGGGTATCGAGGATCCACTCCACCGTCAGGCCATTCTCCCGGACATAGTCGAGGATCGCGTCGGCGTTTATGGTGCCAGTGGCTCCGGCCTTCTCGTCGAAATCGAGCACTGGATCGATGATGGCGCACTTGCCCGTCGCTGGATCGGACACAACATACTGGACGCTCCAGGTGCGCCTGTCGAAGAAGCCCATCACCTTCGGGCGACGCGTTGCGTTCTGCTCGAGCCATGCCGCAGCTGCACTAGTGTCGAAGCCGTTGGCTCGTCCGAATTCGACGACGTCCTCAGCAGCCATCCGGCCGTCGAGGACCTCCCCGATCAGGTACAGGCTGAGAGATCTCGTGCCGGACTTGCAGTGTGCGAAAACCGGTCCGCCGGAGTCGTCGAGCGCCTTCTGGAACGACCGCACGTCCGCTTCGGTGATCGTGCCGAGCGTGACAGGAACGAAAGAGTAGGACAGGCCGCAATGCTCGGCCGCCTGTTTTTCGGCGTCCGTTCCCGGCTGGAGAGCGTCTTCGGCGTCCGGTCGGTTGTTGATCAGCGTCGTGAACCCCAAGCTGCGCAGGGACCGAATGACGTCGACGCTCGGCTGCGGCGAGACCGATAGCTTCTCAGAAATCTTGATGGCAGACATGCCTGACTCCATGTTTCGATACATTATACAATATAATATAATATATAATGAAGAAATTACAACGGGGTTCGATGACCAGATTGTCGCAGCGGGTTGTCGAGAATGTGCACCGGCCTACACCTGACGGCGTTGTGAGTTGCTCCGACTACTATGAGGCCTGCAGCACGCTGAAAATGCTGTCATTGTTTCGCGAGCGATATAAGCCGCGGTTCCATAATAGAACTTATCTGATATGTTATAACGTAACGAAAATGCGGCGCTTCCTAGCTTGGAAGCGGTCTCCGGTCATACCAGTGTCGATCCTCCCGCGCCACTGCAAGTCACTTGCCAACCAGCCGGTCAAACGCCAAGCTCCCCCGCGCAAATGAGGCTTGGGGACAATGAAAAATTCAGACGACATTCGCGATTTGGAAATCCGATTGCACGGCCTTAATCGTGCCGATGTCCCCTACACGCTCTACTATGATGAGACGAACAATCATCGCAAACTTCATGTCACCACGAACGGCCTGAATGTCAAAGACCCTGGCTGTTTTGTGTTGGCCGGCGTCGCCATCGCCAGCAACGTAGCCGTCCCGGACATCCAAGATCTGCGGCGCGTTCTCTTCTTACAACCAACGACCGGCGAGATTAAACTCACCCACATTGCGAAGGGTGACTTCATCCAAATATTGCGCTCCCGGCGCCTGGGGGACTTGTTAGACTGGGTCGAGTCTCAGGGACTGCACATTCACTATCAGTGCCTCGATCAACTCTACTGGTCGATTGTCGACATAGTCGACAGCGCGATCCTGGCTGCAGAACGTCCAGACCTAGTCGCCGTTGCCCCGCCGTTGAAAGACATGTTGAACATCGCGCTACGCAGCGATTTCGACACAACATTATCGCTCTTCCGATCTTTCAATTTCCCAGCCATCGATCCGAGGGACGGGCCGCGATTTTACGAAGCCCTCCGGACGATTCTCCAGCGACAGGCCAGCCACCTACATCCCGTTTACGGACGGCTACTCGATAGCCTTTTCGAAGCGGCTGCCGAAGGCGAGACGTTCCCATTTATCGAAGGTACCCTGGATGACGCGCATATTCTCATCGAAGGATTCGACATCTTTTTCCGGCATCGCCTGACGATCCTCGGCAAATCCGAACACGTTCTGGACGTGGAGGAGGTCGTTCGCGAGAAGTTTCAATCGTTCCCCCTTCCTGCCGGCATTGCTTTTCGTTTTTCCGATTCAAAGCACGAGCCGATGATCCAGCTTTCGGATGTCATCGCCGGCCTGCTCGGTAAGTTCTTCAACTATCTCGTGCTCAACAGTCCTGCCAAAATCCGAAATGATATAACAGCTCTCGATGCTCGCCAAAGATCAAACCTTAGCAAACTGGGCGCCCATCTCACCCGGGCCGCAGAGGAGAACAACGCGTTCGCTCACCGCGTCATGAGTTTGACAGACACGGCAAAAACGAATCTGCTGTTCTCTTCTGACCCATGACTTTGGCTGCTATCCGCCGCTCCCATGACATTTTTTGAATTTCGCGCCCGAACCACAGGGACAAGGATCGTTGCGTCCGACCCGCTTGCGCGGGCGCTGTGACGAAGCCCTGTTCATGGCGTCTCGGAAGGATGCCATCCGTTGCGGGAGGTTGGGGGGAAGCTGGAGCTGTGGCGGAGGACCGGACAGCTTCAACTGCGCGATAATGCGTCTTTGCTCGAGGAGTTCGGTACGACCCTGTGGCGACAGCCCAACCTCATACGGAGCCAGTCTCTCCATCTCCGCGTCGGCCCGGCGGAAGTCGCCACAGTATGCAAGGACAACCGCGTAGTGTGATCGAACTGGGATCAGGTAACTTGCAAGCTTCAGCTCCTGCAACGTTGGTAAGAGGTTCGTTTCGATTATCTCGCGAGCACCAACGAAATCGCGTCTGCTCATGAATTCGTCAACCAAATCCTGACCGACCCGGATCAAGGATTCTGGCGAGTTCGCCATCGCATAAAATTTCATGGCGTGCAGGCGCGCGAAGGGTGAGATCGCCCCCTGCGCTGTCTTGATTTTCGCCAGAAGATCGAGGCAATCGGCAAGGTGCTTTATGTCGTCCTCAAGGTCTGGCGTCTTGTTCAAGAGCGGGTAAAGCTCCGGTGGGTTGAGGCCCACCACGGTCTCCGGCCTTACTCCTAGCAGCTTAAAGTATTCGTCCAGAACCTGTAGAACTTGCGCCTCTGCGACGTCATACTCTTCAAGAAAGTACATCGAGGACGCGGCGTTATAGCGAAAGATCCGGCTGTGGGCGGGTGTATTGCGAAGGCCAGCGCGAACGGTGTCCATCAGACGCCTCGCACCCTCGGCATTCCGTTCCTGTGCGAGAAGGGTCATCTCCTTCATTCCGACAGCCAGATGCTCGTCACCTCCAAGCTCGAACCGCTGCACCAGACGCTTCATTTCGTCAATGTGCTTTCGTGGTGTACCTGTGTGTTTCCTCATCTCGTTGAAAACAATGCCATCGAGCGCCCAGAACCTAGATTCAGGGTCGACCTGTTCGGAAAAGGCCGCTTTCATCAGATGAGGTTCGATGATTGGCCAAAAGCCCATTTCGTGGAACACTTCGTCAGTTCCGAACTGAACCAGCGTCTTGATCTCACCGGTCTCGCCAAGCAACCGGATATAGAGGATGACCTTCCTGTACTCCCACCGTTCCCGGATGGAGTTCGCGAGCAAATCTTTCAGCGTCCGGCGTGCGGTTTGAGCAGTGGCTTCACCAAGTTCCAACAGCCGGCCCCGCCCAACGAGCCTCGCTGCGTCGTGTACTTTCAGCGCGGCACCTCCAAATGCCTGGACCAGGCCAGCGGTCCGCAGCCGTCGGAGGCTTGCGGCAAGTTCGACGGGGTTCATGTCGAATACAGCGGATGCATACGCTGCAACATCGTCACGCGAAATAGCGATGTCGCTTATGCTGAGGATGGCCAGAAGACGGCTTGCTGATTCCGGCAGTGTATCGATGACGTGTGCAAGAATGAATTCTTGCGCTGTCTCGACGGTGTGGGAAAGTGCCGCAAGCTTATTGCAAAAATCTGATAGCGACCCTGCATGTTCGGTGGTTGCAATCTGGACCGCGTTCTGGATGTAGAGTGGCAGACCTCCCGTCTGGTCGAGCATCATCTGACACGACGCCGGATCCACAATGCAAGAATGCGACGCAGCTTCCGCCGCTATGGTGTCGGCGGACCAACCCACAAGGGTTTCTTGCTCGATCTGAAGCAGTGCGGCGAGTTCCTGCGCGCTCCGCCCTGGCTGGCCCAGAAGAACGAAATCAATCCCCTGCGCCGCACGGACGCAAGCTGCAACATCGACAGCCGGCGGAATATGTGCGTTATCGAGCACGACCGAGACTGGTTCACCGACAATATGCTGCCCTCCAATGGACTTTAGGATTTCCATGCCCGACGCACCAGGCAGAAGCACTTGTCCCAGGCCACCCTTCTCCTGAAAAATCCGCGCGGCAATTTCTCTTGCAAGCCCAGCGGCCAATCCTCCGCCTGGAACGTCCTGCGCGTCAAAGTAGATGAAGGTGCCAATCGTATGTAAGGCGGCATTGGCCGCCCATGAGGTTTTACCTGATCCGGAGTAACCCGTGATCAACCTAGCCGGGCCTTTCCCCGACAAAGATGGCTCGTCCTCCTGCTCTCGATAGGGGTTTGGAGGGGCCGGAAAGTCCTGGAGCTGGATGACTAACTGCTCGAACAGTTCGGGTAAGTCGGATATACGGAACTGGTGATCGGTTCGCGGCGGCTGGCCCGCAGCAGCGAGCGTGACAACTCCGGCAAGCTTCCACATAAGCGTGTCGGGCGTAAGCACTGCAAAAGGCAACCGCTCCGCCAACGATCGGACATGATCGGCCATTGCGATAACGCTCGGCCTTGGCCAGGGGACTATCTCATCGGACCTCGTTTGCTCAGCCGGCCACTCGATCGCTACATCTGCAGGCCAGCTTGACTCGTTCATTCGTTTGATGAGCGAAGCACGCGGCGGCGCGCTGCTCGCAATGATGAAGCGGGCTGAACCAGCGCGAGTACCATTTTCATGAAGGGCTCGATAGGATGCAAAGCGATCTATCGCCTCCGATACATCGGGCCACCCAAGTGTCTCGGCGCGAAGTTTGACCTGGACGTAGATGCGTCCCGTATCCGAAAGAACCTCCAGATCCTCATCGCTTTCGACGAGTACAGATGAAGCCTTGAATTCGGCAGCGCGCAGGAGAACAGCTGCTACGTAGAGATGCTGATATAGGAAGCCGCGATGTGTTGCTTCGATGCGGCTTAGCTGGGCCGAGTCGACGACCTTTGGCCTTGTTTGCCCGTTCGCGTTTGTCATGCTCCCTCCCCGGGTTTAACAATCCGCCAGACGTCAGTAGCGCAGCTCGATAGCTTCGAAAAGCGGAACCGTCGCCTTAAACTGGCACAGGCTCTCGAAATCAACCTCGCGCCACTCGGACCATCTCTACCGTGGATCACTACAAGCGCCAGCCTTCAAAATGGTATGCTGTATCGCCGCAGCCCGCGAATTTTGAACGTCGGCGGTGGTAGCGCAATGCATCGTGGTGGGTTCGCTTCGACGTCGCCAGATGACGCCAACGTCATCATGATCGGGAACAACGTCTTACTTGCTACCGGCGCATCGTCGGTAACAATTTTGCCCCCAGAAAGCTGTGACCAGGACCGTGCGCGGTTATGACAAATTGCAAAATTGACGTGCTAGTTGAGTGGTGTACAGATCAATGGTCGAAGCTCCTGTACGATCACGCCAGCTTTTGGAGACAGCATCGCGCCGATCCAGTTGTCGGAAAATGTCCCCGCCGGGTCGGCGGGTGACAGCCAGATCACCTCGTTTGTATCGAGTTCGATTTTCACCTCGCTGCCGATCGGACTGCCGGCGACGGTCTGGACGTAGTGGCGCTTGATGGCATGGGGTTTCCCCGCCGGGTCGATAAGCTGGTTCTCGCGATAGGCCACCTGGATCTTGCCCCCCTGCCCGCTCGACAGGCAATCGGTCGCTCGCTCGCAGCGAATGACCGAGGAAAATGTGCAGGACCATGTGAAGCCGCTTCGCCACATGGGATTGTCGGCGGCCCACGCGGCAGGCGCCACCAGCAGCAGCGCCAAAATCAGTCGATGCCTCAAAATTTCGTCATCCTTCACTTGGCGCGCAGGCACAGTTGAGCCGCGAACATGATGGATGACGATAAATTATAATTTCCATCCTGCGCAACGATATCGTTGAGTAATCAAGGCGGAGGCAATCGCGAATTCACCTGTCTTCGGATTTCATCCCGAGCATCAGGTCTTGCAGAGGCACCTTCAGATTGGTGCTGATCCGCGTGATGACCTGAAGGGACGGATTTGCCGTCGCGTCAAGAATCCGGAAATAGTAAGGCGTGGTGATCTCGCAAAGCTTCACCAGCTCCTTTTTCGTCAGGCCGCGCTTCTCCCGCTCACGCTCCATGACGATCGCCATGTTTCGCAGGATCATCGTCCCAAGGTCTGTATCGGCCTTCTTGCGTTTGCTCGGTGCCATCTGATAAACTATAGTTTACTCGTTCGTGTTTTTGATGAGAGAGTTGCCGATGTCAGCCAACGCCACGCCTGCCAACGTCATCGCCGGAATCCTTCTGGCGGCCGTCGCCCTGCCCACGCCCGCTACAGCGAGCGAATGGGGCTGCGAGGTTCTGTTGTGTGCTTCGTCTTCCAACCCGTCCTGGAGGGGCGTGCCCGCCTGCCATCCGCCGATGAACCGGCTGATCTCCGCGATGAAGAAACCGGGCTTCGACTGGCCGATCTGCCCGGAAGGAGGAACGAGAGAGCCGGGCTATCAGAGATATGCGGAGTGCCCGGAGGGCTATCAGGTCGGGAGCAGCAGGGACCGCAACGGCTTCGCCAGGGAAGGCGATCTGTGCGTCAAGACAGTCAACGTTTGCCAGGACAATACGCACGGTCTCTACAACTTTGATCGGCAGCGGAGCTGCATACAAACGGTCTCCATGTCTCGACCGCTCAGGTCAGAGCCTTACTTCTTCGACATCAAGAATGACACCTCTGGCCAAACCGAGCGGCATTGGTTCGAGTTGCACAAATAACCGGATTTCAGCGGTTAAGGAAGGTTTAAATCCATGCGGACTGTCAACCGACACACCCTGCTCGGCCACGTCGGCAACATCATAAAGCTCAAGAATGTGCTAAAGGTGAACATCGCCACCAATCGCGAATGGCAGGCCGACGGCGATCGAAAAACCGCCACCGATTGGGCGCAGGTGACGATCCTCGACAGGAAGCAGGCCGAGTGGATCGAAGAAAATGTCGGGCCGGGCGATCTCGTCTATGTCGAGTCCCGGATCTCGAATTCCAGCTACGAGCGCGACGGGGAGCTGGTTTACACCACCGACGTCATCGCGCAGCTCTTTAATCTCCTCTCGAAGAAACCATCCTGACAAAAGGCCATTGGCCACCGCCCGTTCCGGTCGGCCGCGCTCTATGCGAAGCACGGAGCCAGCCTGCGGCCGTCTCCGCCGATCCCGGTAACGATCGCTTGTCTAGTCGGCGGCTTCGCCTCCGGCATTGAGGCCCGGCGTCGGGCCGCATCTCTGTGTCCGCCCCATGACAGCGCCGGCCGTTCGGATCAAGGGGCAGGCGCGGCACAGCCGCTTGTCGCGCCGGCAAAAAAACGGCTTTCCGCCTGCGGCCGAACCTTCCGTTTTTTCCCCGTCACGACCCCTTGACCCGACCGGCCGTCGCCGCAGGGCGGGCTTTCGCCCTCCCCGCTCCGTCCGGGGGAATGTC
>QFCS01006100.1_pt1 | contig 44163 bp, 44 predicted proteins | sample 3576561 | NCBI WGS metagenome assembly QFCS01 | reverse complement strand
TCTGATGCCGCCACCCGCGCCAAAGCGCCGTGGCAGGCCGCCAAAACATGGAGCTGTCGATCACCCCAATGGCTGATCACCATATCCGCGCTGGGGAATTTTGCGCCAGCACTTATGGGGAAATTTGAAACAGCATTTACAGGGGGCGCGAGCCAATGCCATTGGGATCTCGCGTGGCGGCCGGACAACGAAGATCCACGCCCTTGCCGATGTCCTCGGGCGACCACTCCGCCTTGTCCTGACGCCCGGCAATACATCTGACGTCAAAGGCGCAGACCTGCTGATCGGCGAAACTATCGGCATGAAGCGAGTGATTGCCGACCGTGGCTACGACGCGAACCGCATCAGGGCCGCCTTGCGCGAACAAGGCACGATCCCGGTGATCCCGGGACGGCGCAACCGCAAACGCCCGATCCAGTATGACGAGCGCCGGTACAAGGATCGCTGGCGGGTCGAGGCCATGTTCTGCCGTCTCAAGGACTTCCGCCGCATCGCCACCCGCTACGACAAGCTCGCCAGGAACTTCCTCTCAGCCGTATGTCTCGCTGCCGCCGTGGCCTTCTGGCTCTGAACGAGTCTGGACCCTAAAGATCATGGCGATAGGTCGGTCGTGGCCGACAACGTCCTGGATCGCCAGTTTGTCGCTGATGCCCCAAACCAGAAATGGGTGGCCGACTTCACTTATATCTGGACTGCGGAAGGTTGGCTTTATGTTGCAGCAGTGATCGACCTGTTTTCCCGCCGCGTCGTAGGCTGGTCAATGAGCGCCACCATGACTGCCCAGCTGGTGGCAGATGCCATGATGATGGCTATCTGGCGCCGGGGTAAACCCGATGCTCTGCTCCATCATTCGGATCAAGGCAGTCAATACACGAGCGAGCAGTTCCAGCGCCTGATGCAGGACAATGGCGTGACCTGCTCCATGAGCCGATCGGGCAATTGCTGGGATAATGCGGCGATGGAGAGCTTCTTCTCTTCCCTCAAGACCGAACGGGTCCGCAAAAAGGTCTATCGGTCACGCGATCAGGCCAGGGCCGACGTGTTCGACTATATCGAGCGTTTCTACAATCCCACCCGCAGGCACTCGACGCTGGGCTATGTCAGCCCTATCGACTTTGAGCGTCTGGCGGGGGTAGCCTAAAAAAGCTTATCTCGGTGTCCATCAAACCGGCAGCAGCTCATGCTCCACGCCCCACCTGAGATTTGAACTGTCATCCACGAAGCCGCCCCCAACCGAATCCGAATGGGACCAGTTTATTGTTGGATCAGCTTAGGGGGTGCATGCTGCGGGAGCAATCACAAAGCTGGTTAGCCGGCGATTTTTGAGTTCGCAGGTTACGCTTTCAAATCAGGCGGGTGCGCATGGTTACTTCGCGAGAATTCGCTCGTAGACACTCGCGGCCGCAGTGTGGAAATCGTCTTCAGTTCTTGCGGAGCGCCAGGGCTTTTCAAAGCTGCACGCGGTTTGCGGACAAATGCCGGAATGCCCGATCACGGCACGTCAGCAGGATCACCTGCATGCGCTGGGAGGCCTCCTCCAAGATCTCGGTCATCAGATCTAGCCGGCCGTCGTCGGAATAGACCAAGGGATCGTCGAGGATGAGCGAAACCGGCGTTCCCTGCTCCAGCAGCATGTCGGCAAAGGCTAGGCGGGTGAGGACCGCCAGCTGCTCCTGCGTCCCCTTTGAGAGCGTTCCGCAGGCTTCGCTCAGGCCGGATCGCGTGACCGAGGCCAGACCGAGTTCTTCATCGAAGCTGAGGTCGGCGCCGGGGAAAAGGCGCTCGACATGAACGCGAGCGCGTTGGGCCACAGGGCCAACAAAGGTTCTGGATGCCTCAGCACGCGCCTCGTCCAGCACATCCTTGAGCATTTTGACCGTGGCCGCCTCTTCGTCGAGCCGAGCCAGCGCCTGTGTCGCGGCATCGGCTTCCTCGGCTGCAGCTGCGGCCAGGCTCGCCAGACCTTTGCCACCCTCGCTCTCAATGATCGCCTCAAGGCGGGCGATATCCTTTTCGAGGTCGCTCCGCCGGGTTTGACCAGCCCTTGCCCGGCTATCGATCGTTTCGATCTTGCGGTTGATGGCCTGCACATCATGTGCGGTGGCGTCGCGCTTCGCTTCGGCCAGCTTGACAGCGGCCTGGGCAACATCCTCCCGGGCTTTGGCGATGGCGTCGGCAAGCCCGGCAAAATCGGGCTTTCCTTCGAGCTGAGCGATGCGATCCGAGGCATGGGTCTGATCGCGCTCCGCGCCCGCCTGCGCGGCGGCAAGCGGGCGGTCCTTATCCTCTATTTCTCGCAGGTCCTGAACGGCTTGGTCGTGCAGGGTTTCAGCGCGTACCGCAGCAGTTTCCGCCTCTTCCAGACTGCGGGTGAGCTGATCGATCGAGATATCGTCTTCATCGGACGCAGGCGATTCCGCTGGAACACCGGCGACGAACAGCTTGAGAGCATCGGGGCCCGCCGCGAGATCCAACATCGGCTGCGCCGGCGTGAGGCCGGTGATCTTAGTTTCGAGCAGTTGGACGGTCCCCTGCGCGTCGCGCGCAGTATCGTTTCGCGTCCGCGCCGCGGCGAGGCCGGCCACGTCCCATTCGGCTAGTTCCAGTTCCTGTCGCTCGAGCAATTCGGCGAGGCGGGCTTCCGCACTGGCTGCCGTTGCCGGTGGACGGATGACGAGGATACCCCCGCCCAAGGCAATCTGCGTCTCACCGGTCAAGGTGCGCGGGCTATTTGGTGTCAGGGGATCGCCGCCTATGGTGATGCCCGTAGCGTCGCCCGTAAGCTCGATGGTGGTAGCACCGGCATTGACGGCTGCCCGGGCTTCCGCGACAGCACGGTCATTGGCCTCCAGGCGAGCGAACGCCTCAGCCGGAATGACCCGTGCAGCCTGATTGCGGGCATTGGCCAGTTGCTTTTCGAGATCGAGGAGTTCGGTGTGACGCTGGCGTGCATCGGCGATCGCCACACGACGCTGACGCGCGGCGAGACGTCCCTCCCCCTCCACAAGAGCCTGGCGGGCTGTGGCGCGATCATCGCGCGCCTTGTCCAGCGCTGCCTTTGCATCCGCGACTTTCGTGCGTCCCGCTTCCAGCTGATCTGCAAGCTGATCGCGATCGACGGTTATTGCGGTCAAAGATTCGCCAGCGGCCGTCAGCGCTTCCTTCGCCGCTTCATGCTGCGATTGCAGATCGTTGAGACGATCGAGGTTTGCAGAGAAATTCTCATGCTCGGCCTTGCGGGTCTCCAGGATCTGCGCGGCAGCCTTGGCGATCTCCAGAGACTGAACAAGACCGGCGCGCTGTTCTTGCTCGGTCTCGTCCGCCAGCTCCCGCTCGATAACTTTCAGTCGGCCGCGGGCGGTTTCCAGCTCGCCGAAGCTCGTTTCGAGCGCATCGAGCCGCTTGGTCGCATCCGCAGCGGTTTGCCGCGCCTGCTGGTCACGATCCCGCGCCGCTTGCCAGCGCCCCTTCGACTGCGCTTTTCCAGTCGGTGTCCAGTAAATGTCATATTGCTCATCGATCCGCTTTCGGACGCGCTCATAGGCAGCGCCGCCGACGATCGTCCCGACCTCTGCCTCCAGCGTCGCCTGGATGCTGCTGCGCACGATGCTGCCGGGCGCCGTCACTTCGAGCGCCTGCGCCTGCGGAACCCAAAGCAGACCGAGCGCGCCATAGGTGGTCGGGTCACCACGCTGGCTGCTATCCTTGACGAACCCTAGAAGGGCCTGCAGGCGATTTTCGGCCTCCTCGCCCTGCGCCCGGCCCTGCGGCCCCGTGACTTCGACTTGGGGGCCTTTGAGAAAGCGCTTTGCGATTTTCCAGCTTTCGGTGCCAATATCGAAACTGACTTCGATTTCTGGCGCGACCGCCTCGCCATAAGGCGCAAAACTTTGGGCGAGCTGATTCTTCGTGGCATGGCGGACGAAGAAAGCCGCCCGCAGGGCCTCAAGGATCGTGGATTTCCCACTCTCGTTGGGCTCGATGATGATGTTGAGCCCCTCGCCCAGCCCTTCGATCGTCAAGGGCTCGCGGAACTTGCGGAAATTGTTGAGGCTGATCCGCCGCAGCTGGAGACTCATGCTTGGCGCCCCCGATGATATTCGACAAAGAGCCGCTCCATCGCGCGCCGCGCTAACAGGGCTTCAGTCCCGCCGGCCGCGATCGTCTCGGTGAGCTTCTCAGCCGCTATGCCGAGCAATCCCTCTACCTTAAGATCCGCCAAGTCCTGCTCGCCCGGCCGGCCGACAAGATCGGCCGCCCGGACATCCAGGAAGCGAAGGCGATGCCGGAGGTCATCTTCGAGCCGCGAAAGGATCTCGACGCGGTCGGCGAGGCCCGTAATGCCCGCCAGCGAAAGGCGCAGCAGCGTTGCCGCAGGATCGATAGCCGAGAGCAGCACGTCGCATTCCGCCGAGAAGGCGGCAATGTCCTGCAAGGCCCAATCCCTGAGCAGCCATTGGAATCGGCCGGTGCGCACGGGTTCCACCTTTGGCTCCACTCCCGGCGCAAGCTCGATCATCAGGGCATGGCCCGGCTCATCGCGCTGAAAACCGTCGGTTTCGGGGGTTCCGGCATACCAGGTGCGCGGATCGACCTTGAGTGTGCCATGCCAATCGCCGAGTGCCAGATAGTCGAGATTGGACCGCTTCGCGCGATCCGGCGCGATCTGGTTCTTGGTCTCGCCGCGCGCCGTGAAATCGCGAATGGAACCATGTGCAAGGCCGATCCGCAGCTTCGCGCCTGGCGTTTCCATGCTGTCAAAAAGTTCGGTCGGATCATCGAGATGGTGCCGATGAAGGAGCGGCGCAGGAAGCAACCAAACCCCGGCCTCCATCTCCTGCGCGACGGGCTCGGTGAGCAGGATGATATTGTCCGACGCTTTGCCACGGACACGGTCCCACAAACCGCCGTTGCGGGCATAGTCGTGATTGCCCGGGAGCAGCCACCAGCGGCAGGGATAGCGCTGCATACGCGAGACTGCCTGGACGATGACCCTATCTTCGGGACCCTCGGTATCGAAGATGTCGCCTGCGACAATCACATGTTCCACCTGGTTGGCGGCAGCGACCTCGCCGATCCGGTCGATGGCGTCGAAGCGCGCTTCGCCAAGCGCCGCGCGCACCTCGTGCTCGAACCGGCCGAAGGGTTTGCCGAGCTGCCAGTCAGCGGTGTGGAGGAAACGCATGGATCAAGATCCCGTACTGAGAGGCGCAGAAAACGGCGGAAGGGCACAGAGCGTGTTGACGAGCCGCATCTGCTCGATGCTGCTGCAGTTGGCCTCGCGCAGGCGGTCGCTGCCAAAAACGAGCGCAAGCGCTTTGGCGCGTGAAACCGCGACATTGATGCGGTTGAGCGAGAAGAGAAACTCCATGCCGCGGGCGGTCTCGTCGGCCGAGGAAGCCGTCATCGAGACCAGGCATATAGGGGCTTCCTGGCCCTGGAACTTGTCGACCGTGCCGACGCGGATGCTGCTCGGCAGCCCTGCCCGCAGCGCGTTGACCTGTGCATTATAGGGGGCGACGACGATGATGTCGCCGGGGCCGATAGGGCGCGTGGCGCCGTTCTTGTCGGTCCAGCTCCCTTGCAGGAGATTCTCGATTGCCGCGCTGATCGCCGCAACTTCCTCAGCGGCGATCTGGGCATTACCGTCATGAGCAACCGAAACCCAATATGCGCCGGCCGTGGGCCAGGCCGTTCCGGTAACGCTCTGGCGCTCGGTATCGCTATGGCTGGCTAGCCGCCCCTCATAGACCTGGTCTGAAATGAAGTCACAAACCGCGGGATGCATCCGCCGGGTCTCGGCGAGGAATATGCCCCGATCGGGCGGGACGGTGGCATGCTCGCCCAGCATCCATTCCAGGCATGACAGGTTGGCCGGCGCAGGATGCGCGCCCTGGGTGACCTGAGGCAGCTGACGCGGATCGCCGACCAGCACGATATTGCGCGCGGCACGACCCATGGCGACCATGTTGGCGAGGCCCACTTGCCCCGCCTCATCGACAAACAACCAATCGAAGCCCTGCACATTCTCATCGCGCGCGAAGAAGAAGGCCGTGCCGCCGACCACATTGGCGCGGGCGAGGATCAGGTCATCATTGGCCGTGGCGCGGTGAACGGGACAATCGCTGGCATAGCCATCATCGCCTCCGGAAACCTTGTGGGCAAACGACACGGGAAAGGTGCCACCTTCTTCCTCGCTAGCACGCAGGCAGCCGAGCAGGACATTGCGGATCGCTTCATGGCTGTTCGAGGCGACGGCGACCCGATGTCCCGCTTTAACCAGCGCCAGGATCACCCGGGCCGTGACGTGCGTCTTGCCCGTTCCCGGCGGTCCCTGGATCGGGAGCAACGTCTGGTCCATGGCGTGCGCCGCGGCAATGGTGCCCGCCACCGGTTCCCCGCCGGAGAGGATATCGCCGTCGATGCCGTTCAGGCGCGGGGCGGCGCCCGACAGCAGATCATCGACGGCAGACAAGCGCCGCGGCCCGCATTGATCCTCGATGACGTCGCGCACCGCTGCGGCCAACACCTTGGTATCGAGCGGCCAATCCGGATGCAGGGTCAGCCGATCGGTGAGGAGTTCGGCCCTTGCCACGCCGACCTTCAAGGTGATCGTGCACGCATCGCGATCCAGCGCCTCAATCGCAACGGTTGACGGCGGTCCGTCAATCCCGGGCACAGTGGCCTTGCCGCCTTCGCGCAATTTGGTTTCCTGAGACGGAAAGCGATAGGTGCGCATCACCGAGCGCTTGATGGGTTCGATCCCGGATATCGCCTCGAGTCCCGCCAAGGCGTCGAGATCATCGACAAGCTCTTCCTCATCGCGCGCCGCGCTGTCGAAAACCGTCCACTGAGCAGGCTTGGCTTCACGCTTGTGGAACAGCCCCAGATTGAACAGCAATTCCTGACGCTCTGGAGTCAGAGAGGATGCGGCCAAGCGATCGCGCAGCGCCGTCGTTTCCTCGTCCTCGGCCACCTCCTGCTCGGCCGCGTCTTGTGCAAGCACGGGCCAGGGACCATCAGGCCGGATGCCCACTAGCCAATCGCGCAGAAGCTGGGTCGACTGGCAGTCGACCCGATTATAGTCCTCGATTTCGTCGAGGATTTGTTGATCGCCCGTCTCGCGCCAATTTTCATAAGCAACGACCGACCCGCCCGCCGTCTTGACCTCGCCCTCGCGCTTCAAGCCATAAAAGGCCTCCAGCGCCTTAATGGAGTAGCTTGGTTCGGAAGCGATGAGCGCGCCGCGCACGACCGCATAGAGGTCGACAAAGCGCCGTTCGCGCATGAGGCGGTCGAGAAAGGCCTCGCCGATACCGTAGCGCGTGGTGAGACGCCGCAGCGCGGTGATCTCATAGGGCGCATAATGATAGATGCGGGCCTCTGGATAAGCCGTGAGGCGATCACGAAAAAACGCAAGCAACCGTTCGAGCGCTTGCGCTTCGGCGGCATGGTCATGCGCCCAGAAGGCATGGAAACTATCATCGGCCCAAACGCCGTGCAGATATTCAAGGCCTCCCTCATAATGGGGGTCGCCCTCGATGTCGTAGAAGAGATCGCCCGCCTGCGGCCGAGGGAGCAGGTCAAAGCCTTTGCCTGGCTGTGCCGGACGCAACTCGAAGGCGGGTTCGCCGGTTTTGCGCGCGTGCTGCAGTCTGGCCTGGCCGACAAGCTTCTCCGCCGTCGCACTCGCAACGCCGCGCACCGGGCCGTCATGCCGAGCCAGCGCGGCCATGGTTTCGATGCCGGACGCCTCCAACTTCTTCACCTGGCCGCGGGTAATATTGGCGACCTGGAACAGGCTGTCCTGGCTGGTGAGGACAGCGTCGCAATGCTCGGCCCATCGGCACAGCGAACAATCAGCGCAGGGGATCGGCCGCGTTGAAACAGGGGAAGCGACAAAAGCCTCGAGCTTCGCCCGCGCACCGCGCGCATAATGGGCATAGTCGGCCAAACGCAGCGTCGCGCGCGTCCCATTACCGAGCTGCACATGGGCGTGCTCCGGCATCACGCCCTGGATCTCCGCCAAAAGGTCGGAATAGAGCACGAGCTGCAGCACATGCTTGGGATGGGCTTTGCGCTTGAGCTTGGTGTCGGTCACTTCATAGCTGAACGGCCCCAGCAAGGACGGCCGTTCGACCCGCTCGAGAAAATCGGACCAGCCACCCCACCGCTCGGCCAGAAAAGCCCCTTGGAAGATGATCTGCGAGCCCTTCGCCAGGGCAACTCGCGTCTCGTCCGCGTTCTGGGCAAGGTCCCCACGCGCGATCTCGACCACGCCATGGCCCGCGTCCTTCAGAGTCGCCAAATGGGCGGCCTCATGAGCATCGCCCTGTTTCTGAAGCAGCGCGGCATCCTCGGTATCTTCCCGGGGGATGAGCGGCTCGCCGCGCATATAGGCAAGATCGAGCGCCGTCGCATGCGCGCAGCCGACGAACCGCATGAGGTCCGTCGCTGAAAACAGGATGGTGCTCCCGATCGTCCTCACTTGGCCCCCTTCGATTTGCCCTGCGCCCCCACGAGGGAATCACCTCGACAGGCGTTACCCTGATCCTTAGCATGCAAGGGTGTCAATCTGTGACATGGACATACAATGACTTTCGCCAAGGCCAACGATCTCCTGCGCCTCGCCCAGCTCGCCGCCTCGCGGCGTTTGGGCATCAGTCTTGAGGAAATCTCTCAGGAATTCGGCATTTCGCACCGCACAGCGCAGCGCATGACGAGCGCGCTGGAGGATAATTTCGCGAATGTCGTTGTTGTGGAAGATGATGATCGCCGCCGGCGCTGGCGCATCCAAAGTCCCATCCCTGAGCGGCTGCAACCGCGCCAGGAAAACACCATCGAGGCTCTGGAAATCGCCGCTCGCGCAGCCCGCGATGAGAACCGGCTCCGCCATGCCCGTGCGCTGGAAGATCTAAGAGACAGCCTAATCACGCGCCTCTCTCCACGTGATGCGCTGCGGTCCGAAGCCGATGCAGAGGCGGTCCTATCCGCGCTGGGCCAAGTGGCGCGGCCAGGCCCAAAGGTCGCGATGAAACCCGAGGTCACCGACGTTCTGATCGAAGCTCTGCGCGGACCGTTCAAAATGCGTATAGTCTATGGCGAGATTGACGCACAATCCCGGACGATCGAGCCGCATGGGCTGTTGCTGGGATTACGTAGCTATCTCGTGGCGCGCCAGGCGGATCGAGGCGAGAATCTCCGCCATTTTCGTCTCGACCGCATCCATAGCGCTGAATGTCTCGATGAGAGTTTTCCCATCCAATCCGGCTTTTCCTTAAACGATCATGCGGCGCAGGCCTTCGGCGCCTATCAGGATCCCGCCCAATATGGTGAGGTCGTCTGGCGTTTTCTTCCCGACGCAGCCCCGCGCGCGGCGGAATTCCAGTTCCATCCGAACCAATCGGCCGAATATCGGGACGACGGCAGTCTGATTGTTCGGTTCAAGGCCGCAGGCTGGCTGGAAATGGCCTGGCATCTCTATCAGTGGGGCGACAAGGTCGAGGTGCTGGAACCGGCGGGGTTGCGGGCGCTGGTCGAGGGTCATGCGCGTCCGGACTTCCCGGCCCTGCCCTGATTGATCGATTTGTGTCGCCCTCGGTGGCGGCGGGTTTCAGTTGAGTTCGGCGAGGAAGCTGGTCGCCGTTAATTGTGCGTGATCGCTCAAAGGCGGGCGAAGCGTGAAGGCACTCGGCGCACGGGCGAAATTCCACAGCCGCATGAGGCACCATTCCTCGCGCCTCGTATCGGCTACGGCCAGCTCATTGCGAGAGATATGAAAGGGCGTGCGTTCCCATCCGTTGGTGGTCTTGACCTCGATCAGCTTCTCGCGCCCGTCCGTTTCAAAGCTCCGGATATCAAAGCCAAAACCATCGCCATCCTGCACAGACGTCCAGCGGACTTTGTCCGCGAGATCGTCGCGGCCCGCGGCATATAAATGACGGCGCTCATGATGCAGCACGCATTCTTCACCCGCCTTGCCAAGCGCCCGGTTGCGCGCATCGCGCTCGGCGACATCATATTTGCGGCCGATCGCGGCTATGAACGCTGGATCGATCGGCGACGGTTCGTTGCGCACCGTGGGTGGCGGCCCGATCCGCAGTGATCCTTGCGCTTCCGGTACGTTCAAGGCAGCTCGTGAGAGCCTGTCGGGAGCCAGCCATTCGGGCCGTGCCTCCAACCACCGCAGGACGCCATCGACCAGTGCATTTTGGAAATTGGCGGCCGGCTTGTAGCCCTCGATCCAAGGCTGACCAAGGCCGAGCAAGACCGCGCTTATGTTCTGATGCTTGAACTCGATCGAGCCCTTGCTGCGGTCGATCACGGCCTGAAGATCGCGGTTTCGCGCCGCTTTGTTGAAGGAGCGACCAACCAGCTCGTCGGTCAGCATGGCGAAATAGTCGGCGACGATGTGATCAATTTCCTGATCGGACCAGACTTCCGCCACAGCCTATTCCACCACCGGGTAGTTCGGCATTGGCCAATCATGCCCGGCATTGTCCATCATGAGATCGATGAAGATCGGCAGCAAGCAGCCGAGCAACGCGGCGCCGTCCCTGACCTGGGCGCGATTGACATCGCTGTTCCATGTCGAGCCACCATGCACCAGTTGGTTGCGCAGCACATAAAGCCGGTCGAACAGGATCGAGAGTATCTTGGCCGTGTCATGATCGCGCAGTGCGGCGCCTATCGCTGTCCGCGACCGCTCGAGCCTGTCAGCCCAGTCGGCATAGCCGGACGCACCATTATGATGCTGCCAAAAGGGATGGAAGACATAGCGGTTTGCGAGAAGCACCCGGATTTCCTGAGGGAAGCGCTGCCAGACCATGTCGTAGATGCGATGTTTGCCATCAAAGCCCACAAGGGTTGCGAAAAAGGCCTGGAACAATCCCCGCTCACCCTCGGGGATACCAATCACCCGCGATGCTTCAACGTCGCCGGCATAGGCAGCGTTGAAGCCGATCCAGAGCAAGATGAAACGTACATCCTCATCGGCCTGCTCGGCCTCGGCACGGCGCAGCCACGACAGCGCGCGATGCACCCTGAGCGTCAGCGGCTCCGGAAAATCGCCACGCAGCTCGCGCTGCTTGGCCTTCAAGATCTCATGGTGCAGCGGGCTGCCGGGCGGATAGCGATAGGCCATGCCCGATATGGTAAAGCCTTGCTCGTCAGGCTCAATCCCTCTCGATCAACGGCCTCGAGATCGTTGCAGCGGCGCTCGTTCCTTGCCGGGTTCCTGCCGGTTCCGGCCTGACGGCTCAACCGCCCGGACCGAGGTGTCCCGCACCTTGGCTGCCTGAAACTGCCGACCTGCCTGCAGATGCGTTTGCACCTTGTCGTTTGCCACCTTCATTACCCTGGCAACGGCATCGGGATTGTCGAACAAGGCCGCGCGCACCACCGTCTCAATCACGCGAAGCTGGCTCTGGGCCGCCCGCGCATTCTTCACCCGGCTTTGCTCCGACGATGTTTGCCTAGACGCCTCATCGGGCTGGCGTCGATCCCGCCCAGGTTCGCGCGACGCCGGCGCAGTGACGGCAGGGGCGATGCTGTTACGACTAGCATCGCGCCGCACTCGGTCCAGCTCCTGCAAATCCCGTTCGCTCGGCCGATATCCCCGTACTTCCAAACCTTGGCGACTGGCTTCGAGCCACGCTGCCCTTCGGAACGTCTCACTGCCGGTAACATGGACGTGTGACCACCCGCGATGGCGAGCGATGGCAACGAGATCGCGCACAACTTCGTCGCTCTCGCTGGAGGTGATGAGCCGTCTGCCCTGGTCACGGAACGCCGGTTCCTTAGCCTGCGCACTCGTGAAATAAGCAGGCTCGCCCGACCATTTGTTCGTCGTGGAGAAATAGCGCTTTCGCAAGGCATCAGGAATGTCACCAGACGACGCCGCCTGGAGAACGGACGGATCGATCGACTTCCCCTTCTTGGTTGCTTCGGGCGACGATTGCGCCGCGTTCGCCGACTTGGCTGCCGCGTCCTGAGCGATCGTATTGCTACGCTTGCTCATACCGCGTGGCACCACAGGTTTTTCAGCGGCCATGATCTGTCCTTTCCTGGATGAGGGGTGAAGATTACGCCCCTTCCGTCTGCACGAGCGCCCGCTCGATCATCGATGACACAAAAGCGATGGCCGCTGCCTCATCGCCGGGCGGCGGCAAGTCGGTCAGGTTGCCCAGGACCAACATATCATCGGTAATCTTAGCCGCGCCCGCCAGTTCACCATCGGTCATTTCCCGCATCTTGGTCTCTTCCAGCAAGGCCCCGCCCGTGCTCTTCGCCGTTGATTTTTCCGCGTCATTGTAAGGGGACACCACCTGATGCTTGCCTGGCGGCAGAACAGTTGGGGGCTGAGCAGCGGGGATAGGCCGCGACGGCAGAATGGGCGGCGCCAACACGCGCCTTGTGAAGCGCGGCATTCGATAAAAGGCGATCTTCCTACCACGAACCGGCGCGATCCCGCCGCGCAGCAACAAGAGCTCGGTCTTGGGCATCTGCATCAGCTCCTGCGGCAGCAGGAGGGCGCGGCGCTGATCGGATTCCGATATGCTGCGATTGGCCAACAGCCCATGAATCGTTCGGCTGCGCGATTTTACATTCATCGTGAAGAAGCCGAGCCGTTCGGAAAGCTCGTTCGCGACCTTCAGCTCCTTGGGCGTGAACACCACCTCAAGCCCGCAATTGGCGATGATTTCGTCGGTAACATCGGGACCATAAATGGCCCGCAGCTGCGCCCGGCTCTGGATCACCGGCAGCAGGCGCAAGCCGTATCCAGCGACATAGGAAAAGCCGCCCGCGATGACCGAGGCCTTCCCCAGCCTTGCGAATTCATCGAGCAGGATCAGGACTGGGACATTGCTGGCAGCGTCGGGCAAATCGCGCGTGTTGAGATCCACCAGCTGCTGCAGGAAGAGGCTGTAAACCGGCGCGATCCGGTCGATATTGTCGGGCGAGACACCGAGATAGATCGACATGCGCCGCGCCCGGACTTCGCGCAGGTTGAAATCGCTTGCCGAGGTCGCGGCATCGACCACGGGGTTGAGCCAGAGATTGAGCCGCGCCGTGATCGTCTGCTTGATCCCGGAAAAGGTGTTGTCCGAAGCCGAGGCGAAATCCTGGATTGCCGAGACGCATGCCTGACTTAGGCGCTGTCCCGCCCCCCTCGCCTCTTCCAGGGCCTTGGGAAGATCGCTCTTGGGATCCCCAGTGGTCAGCCGTCGATAGATCTCGCCGATCGTGAAGGGCATGCCAGGATTGGCAGCAACGAGCGCGCCGACGCCGATGAAGGCCGCCCGCGCCGCTTCGGCCCAAAACGGGTCCGATCGTTCCGGCGCGGGGAAGAGCATGACTGCGATTTTCTGAAGCTCGTTGACGACTTCGGTGTCATCGGCTCGCCGGATATGCGCCAGGGGATTGTACCGTGCCGTCCGCCCTTCAGGGTCCAATGGATCGAAGAGGTAAACCGATTGACCGGCACGTTGGCGATAACCGGCGCTGGTACTCCAATTCTCCCGCTTCACATCGAGCACGACGACCGAATCCGGCCAGGTCAGCAGATTGGGGATGACAACACCGACGCCCTTCCCGGCGCGCGTCGGCGCTTCGAGCAGGACATGCTCGTTTCCGCCGAAAATGAGGAAACGCCCTGCTTTGCGTCCAACGACAATGCCAGACGGGGCACGCAGCCCCTCGCGTCGGATTTCGCCCTCGCGTGCAAACCGAGCCCTGCCGTGCAAGGATGGGCCTCGCCGCAGGATCGTGAGGACAAGAAGCGCGATTACGGCGGCGCCGGCCATCGCACCCCGCTTGATCCAATCCCCGAGCAGCGGATCACCACGATAATACCAGAGCCAGGCCGGCAGAGTGCCGAGATCGATATTAGGTCCGATCTGCCCGAGTCCGAACAAGGCAACGAACAGGGTAATGACAGCCCACAACAGAATTGCGCCGATCACGCACAGGCCAATCGCCCAGGGACTACGCTGCGCCAGCATCGCCCATCCTCGGCTCGAAATAGATCTCGTCGACCTCAAACCGCCCGCCGTGACGGCGTGTCTGCACGACGACGTCGACGAGCATGCGAAGGAGTCCGCGAATATCGTCGCGGGCGAGATCGCGGCCGCCTTCCGATTCCTTGACGAGCAGCGTCAGCTGTTCGAACGCGCCGGCGGGTGAACCGGCGTGGACGGTCGTGATCGATCCGGGATGCCCGGAATTGACGTTCCGCAGATAGAAGAAGGCGGTACCGTCACGCAGCTCCTGGAGCAGGATGCGGTCGGGCCGCATGCGCAGCGCGCTTTCGAGCAGCTGCTTGGCGCCAACCTTGGCCAGGCCCTGCCCCTCGCTCGAATAGACCATATGGACGACATTGCGATGAGGCACGACCAGCTCACGGGTGTCTTCGATGGTAAGCAACCGCTCCTCCGGTGGGATAAGCTGGATGAGCGCTTTCGCGAGGGTCGTCTTTCCCGAACCCGTGGCGCCACTGACCAGAATGTTCTTGCGTGCCGGAACGGCAACCTTGAAGAATTCCGGCCAGTCGCCCGCGTCGCGCAGCGCCACTAACCGCGCATCGACATCGGTGAGACCCTTGGCGCTGGCGCGCGTCATCCGGAACAGCCCGGCCCCAGCCAGTTGGTCGATCGGCAGGGTCACGGTCGACGGTTTGCGGATCGTGAAGGAAGGGCAACCGCTTGGGGTGACCGACGGTATGACGATCTGGCAGCGCTCGCCGCCCGGCAGGACCGTCGAACAGATCGGAGACTGACCATCGATATCCTGGTGCGTGAAGCTCGCCGCGGCAACAGCCAGGGTAGAAAGCCAGTCGCTGTCCAGCTCCGGCATCTCCTGCCAGCGCCACCCTTGGCGGTCCTCGATCCCCGCTTCCCCCGGACGGTTGACCACCAGCTCCGTGACATCCTCCGGTTCCAGAAGCGGGAGGAGCGGCGCGAGATAGTGGCGCAGGACGGCGGTATCGCGCATGACTTATCGCCGCAGTTCCAGATTGTAGACATCGGCAAAGTTGAAATCCTTGGCGACGAAGATGCCGACCTCCTCACCCTGATTCTTCTTCAGGACCGGCCGGATATTGATATTGTTCTGCAGAGCGATCGCCGCGCCTTCGCTGGGCGCCCGCGTTACATTGTTGAAATTGCCATTGCCGCTCGAGGCGGCTTGCCCAGCGATATAGGCGGCATCATCGACGAGCGAGAGGAGCAGAGCGCCGCCAAAGCGCGCCCAGAAAAAGCTGTCGACCGCTCCTGCAAGCCCGGCTCGGCCGAGTGCATCGGCGCCAGGCGAGGCAAGATCGATCCGCACGCCCTGGGGAGTGACCGCCCGCGTCCAGAGGACGAACAGGCGATTTTGCCCTTGCTGGATGCCGCCGCGATATTCGCCGAGAACGCGCGTGCCCTTTTCCATGAGTACGACCCGGCCATTCTCGGAATAGACGTCTCGCGGGATCAGGCAGGACGTGTAACCGGGCTGCGCGGAATTGATGGCGGTTTGCAGGATACAGGGGATCAACGTGCCCGCCGTAATCAGAAAGTTGCGGTTCGGCAGCATCGAGGCTCGCGCTTCCCCGATCGACGAGCTTTGCCGCAAAAGATCGAGCGCGTTGGGCGCCCTGCCCTCGCCGCTCTCTGGCGCTCCGGCAGCGTTGTCGGGCGCTTCGCCGGCAGCCCCTGCAGCTGTGGGCGCGCCAGCCTCGCGGCCAAGACCGCGACCTCCATAGGCGATCAGCGTGGACCGCCGCGCCTGCTCGGCAAGCGTTGGCCGAGCGGCACTGTTCCCGCTCGGTGCCGCGCCCGGCTGCATGGCGGGCACAATTTGGCCTTCAGGTCCGGGAACGCCAGCTGCAGGATTGAGCACCGGCGCATTGGGATCCGCGTCGGCTGCCCCGAGCGGCCGGCGTTGAGGCGCGACCGCAGCATAATCGACGGTTTCCCGAGCGACGATATCGGGTCGTTCCCGGGCTGCACCTGCCGGCGCGGTGAGGTCACGAGACGAGGATTGCTGGCCCGTGCCGGAATTCACCCAGAGAATACCCAGGACCATTGCCGTGCCGGCGAAGATCAGCGCGGTGTTGCGCCGCCCGGGCGTCGTGCCGCCGATCGGCTCGATTCCACGCTCGTGAAGAATTTCGTGCCTTTCGGGCGTTGGATCGGCACCGGGCAGCGGGCGCACAACAGGGGACGGTTCATCGGCCATGGTTCATTCCTGCGGATGGGAGATGGTGCGCTCGACGTGAGACGATCCGGTATTCGTTCCATGATCGACGCCATAAGGTTCGGGCGCCTGGTTATAGATGCACAGCACCTCGCCGCCCCGGCGCAGGCGCAGTTGGCGCGCCACCAAATGAACGACGACGAATTCGTCGCGAACGTCGAACGGAACCAGCGTTTCGGACCCGTCTGGCCTCACCAGATAAATGGCAGGAACTTCCCGGTTCGCCGGAAACCGCAGCACCGTGAATTGGCCATTGTCGGAGACCTCCGACGGCTGCAACTCGCTCGAACCCTGAACCTTATAATTCATGTTGCGCGGACCCTCGATCACCGCATGGTCGAGGGCACCGCGAACAGCCTGGGCCTCCAGCGCCGCCGCTTGCATTGCGATCTGTGCCGCTCTCAGGCGTTCGGCCCGCGCCGCCTCGTCCCGCGGATAGCGGAAACGGACCTGGAAATAGGCCTGGCCGTTGCGGCCGGTGATCGGACCGCTACGAGCCGTGAGTTCAAAGGCATAGCTTCTTAAGGTTCCGCCGCGAGACGTGGTGACGATAAGGTTGGTCGGTCCAGCGCGTTCGCGCGGCTTGAGGAACAAGATGTGGCCGGCCACCGCCACCTCCCAGGAGACGGTGTCGCCCAGCGCTACGTGCTGAATCGTTTCGTCCTCGCTGAGGACAATCTGGGTTGCTGTCCGGAAGGTCCCGACGATGCGATAGACCTGCGCTTCCTCATAATCGACGAACTTGACGCGTGGGTCAGACGCAGCGCCACGCGGGACCTCAACCGCATGGGCAGCAGAAAGGGATGCAAACGCGATGAAAACCGCAGCGACCAATGTTTTCATCGGACTACCTCCGGGTCGGAGCGGTAATTCTCGACCTGGAAGCCGAGCGGGTTCCGATAGCGATCACCTTCGGCCATCGGCGCGTTGGCATAGGCGAAAGTGACCGTGGCGATCCAATCGCTGCTCTGCGTATCCGTCTCGGTCTGGACGACCCGTGTGAATCGCACATTGGCAACCCGATCATTGATGAAGGCGATGTTGCGTACCCGCGCCTGGACGACTGCGTTTTTCCCCCAGGCGTTCTGGGGACTGGCAGCATTGTTGTTGCTGAAGAAGCGTGCCCAGCGCTGCTGCTCCGCCGGCTGCGACAGGATTGTCACGAAGCGGAAATTCTCCTCGGCAGCCGCCGGCATCCAGCTTTCACGCGTCCGGACATATTGCGCGAGAAAGTATTTGGTGACCGCTTCATCATAGCGCATCGGCCGCTGGGTCAGCGCCGTCTGGACATCCACCGCGCCCGTCGTCTGATTGACCCGAATGACATAGGGCACGACGATCTTGAGCGGGGCCAGCGCGGCGACAGCAAAAATGGATGCGGCCGCAAGGATCGAGGTTACCGTCGCCACGGTCCAAGCAATACGTGTCGATCGCAATGCCGATCGAACCCTGTCCTGGTCCCAGCTTCGCGCTTCCTGGAAATAGCGTTTGAGCCCGGAAGTAGGCACCGCCTCCGCGCCATTGTCAGCAACTCGCATAACGAATGTCCTTTGGCGCAAAGGAAACCTTGTCGTCCGGAGGCGCTGGCACTGCGGGCGGAGGCGGTGGATCGCCCACCTGCGGATGAGACAAGGGAGGAATGGGCGGTGCGGGGCGCGGCGCTGTAGTCGCCCGCACCGGCGATCCGGGCAGAACGCTCCCATAGATATTCACGTCACGCAGATGGTGCCCGTTGCAAACGGCCAGCTTCTTGGGTCCGGACGCGCATGCCGCGAGGCCCAGCAGTGGAAGGCTGCCGATCAGGCAGAAAGTAATCTGGCGGATGGTGAACGTCGATTTTTGAGGACAGGGCAAGGTCATGGTGATGTCTCACTATGCCGCTTCGATGGAGCCGCCCCGACGAGCGGCGCGCTCCAGATTGCGGCTGTTGCGCGCAATGCGGCGTTGTCGGAAGGGAGATGCCATTGTCCCCCAGGCGGTCCCGGCGAAGGCACCAACCCCCGCAGCGGCCCCGCCCGCAATGCCGGTGGCGATCGCCGGAGTCTGGAAGAAGAAAATGGTCCCGAGGAAGAGATAAACGGCGAAAAGAACCGCACCGATTGTCACATCAGCTTTTGATTCTGCAGCTGCGATTGCGATGCTGCCCAAATCAGAAATGAGCGTCGTGATCGCGATGATCACTCCCATCAGGACTATGTAGTTGAAGACCTGACCGAGCCATCCATGAAAGAAGCGGCGCGTAGGCTCGAACAATGCAAGTGCAATAAAAATTGGCCCAAGGGCGATAATGATGGCCAGCGCTATTTTGGCAAAAATAGTAATTGAAAAACCGATCGCGGCGGACAATCCTGCCAGCGCGTAGATGCAAACGGCTAGTGCGATCAGCACCAACCGCATCGGATTAATTTCAATATACGTCGCAGCTTTGGCGCGAATTATGAGAACTATGCTGTCGGCTTGATTGAAGTAGTCATCAAATGCAGCGCCCACGCTGGTGATGGTCCGCCCGGAGAGTGCCTGCGAGAGTGCGTCCGGCATCCCATGAAAAAGAGGCGTGGTGATCCACTCGGAATAGGCGACCGTCGTTGCGGCAATATACAGCAGGCAGAGCTTGACCATCCGGTAGAATAGTTCGCCCCAGGGTTCGCTAATGATGCCGCGCATCACCATGTAACCGAACAAAGCGATATAGATGACAAGCCCAACGGCGAGCGGCCCGCGAACAACCTCAACGACGTTTTGAAGACGCTCGTTGAGGAACAGGTCTAACTGATTGTCGACCTGCAGATAGAAATCGTTGAACAGTGTGGAAGCCATTGCGTGTCAGCTCGCCGTCAAAGTGACCGCTTCAGGTCATCGAGATCTTTAACGTCCTGAGCATTGACGCACTCGCGGGAACTTGGATGGGTTCCGTTCGCGCAATCCCTGAGCGTTTGATTCCCCAGATCGGAGTTACTGCGATACTCATCTTTCCCGGTCGGCGGTTTGCAGCCGAGCAAGCCAACCAAGGTAATGCTCACGACAATGGCCCGGAGCATTACGAGCCTCCCAAACTTGCCGACAGTTCGGCTAAATCCTGCTCATCGTCGCGCTGCATCTGAAGACGACGTTCTGACTCCTGCCGCATGCGGAGCGCCTGCAACTGCAGGGCATCATTCTGGATGTGGGCGTTTTCGACCCCTACCCTTGCCTGGATGTCCATGACCTGTTTCGCGTCCGAAGCCGTGTCGAGCGAGGTGCGCAGTTCTTCCAAGCCCGCTGTGCGTTGGGCCGAGACGCCATAGGCCGACTCCGCGATCGCGGCATCGCGTGCGGCCAGATCGCCATTCCGCAACAGGTTGTCGCGCGACGCCCGCTCATAGGGGGACGCGCCAGGCCGCAGTTCCGGCAGGTCAATACGATTGGCATCGCGGATCCGGGTTGCGGCACTGCCCAGCGATCCGAGACTGGCATTGTCCGACGACATCAGCCTACCGAGGTCGCGGGCCTCGCGCGGCAGAAGATGGCGCATTCCGTCCGTGGACAGCGATGACGCGATGCCGTTGACGTCTGTTACCTGATTGAAGCTGCCGTAGAGCTGCTTGGCCTCGGCGATCTGCTCCTTGCCCTGCTCGATCATCGACAGGGTGTTCTTGACCGTGGCCAGCGCCTGCAGATAGCCGGAGCTGTCATAGACCGGTATGCCCTGGGCGGCGGCCGGACCTGCCGTTCCCAGAATAATCGCACCGATCGCTGCGAATCTGCCTTTACGCATAGCTCATCCTTTCCTGCTCGATGGAGACCGACGCTGCTGGTGAAAGAGAGGCAGCCAGTTTTCGGGATCGTCGCCGACCTCGGCGCGGATGGCGTCGAGCAGCGTCACCGTTTCCGTGGTGCCCGAGAGCACGGCGAGTTCGTCGGAGAGACCGCCAAGATCGAGTTCGACGACGATCGAGTCATGGCCTTGTTTGACCAGGAATCGGCGGGATTCCGGATTCAGATCATGCCGGATGAGCTTGAATTCGGCCTGGGTCAGGCCCAACCCGTCGACATAGTCCGCTTCGCGGCCGTAGGGGTTGGGAAGCAATATCTTGGTCGCAACCTGCTCCATGATGCTGTGCGAAATGTCCGAACGCAGCGCATCCGCAGGGCTTTGCGTGCCGAAGACAAGAAAGGCATTCTGCTTGCGGTAGGTCTTGAGGCCGTCCTGCGCAAAGGCGCGGAACGCATCGTCCCCCAAGGCTTTCCAGAATTCGTCGATGTCGATCACAAGCCGCCGGCCGTCGAGGAGACCGTCGATCCGGTGGAACATGTACATCATGAGCGGCGTGCGAACTTCGGGGTTGTCGAGAAAATCGGTCATGTCGAAACCGACGAACGGCGCCTCCAGTGACAAAGCGTCGATCTCATTGTCGAACACCCAGCCGAGCGAACCGCCCCGCGCCCATTTCTCCAGCCGGGCACCGATGCCTTCCGGGTCGCGCTGACCGAGCAGCTGGCGAAGCGCGAGAATGGAGCGGTCCTCCGGCGCGAGGCGTCCGAGCGAGGCCAGCCCCTCGTCGATCATACGCTCCTGTGTGACGCCGAGCTGGCCTCCGACCGGCGTCACTAGCTGGCGGATCAAGCGCCCCAGGAAGACAAGATTGCGCGGACCATAGTCGAGTGCCCGCAGCGGAGCGAAACCTGTAGGCTCCCCATTCTTCAGCGTCAGATAGATCCCGCCCGCGGATCGCACATAGATCTCCGCGCCGCGGTCCTTGTCGATGAATATCTGCTGCGCGGCCGTCTTCTCGAGCTGCGCCATCAGAAAATTCTGGACGACGGTCTTGCCCGCGCCGGAAGGACCGATGATCAGTGTGTGACCCAAATCGCCGACATGGAAGTTGAAATAATAGGGCGATTGCGCGGCCGTCTTCATCATGGCGATCGCAGGCCCCCAATGGTTCCCCTTGGCCCGGCCCGCAGGATACGTATGGAACGGCGCCAAGGCGGCAAAATTGCGCGAGGTGATCGCCGCCGGCCGCGCCCGCCATGCGAAATTTCCGGGCAGCTGCGCCCAGAACGCTGCTTCGAGCGCTGGTCCTTCGCGCGCCGCCACCAAACCAGCATCGGCCAGCGCCGCACGCGCGGCCGAAAGATTGTCGGCAAGCAGCCTTTGGCTATCGGCGAAGACCGCCAGCGAGAAATGATGCTCCCCGAGCACGAACCGGTTGCTTTGCAGATCGTCGGCGGCATCGGCGAGATCGAGCGCCTGGCTCGCTGCGGCATCCTCGGTCGAGGCCATCTGGTTTTGCCGGCGGCGCAGCCGTTCGGCTGCCCGCGCCTTGCCCATGAAGGTGAAGGATTGCGAGACGACGAAGGCGAAATCCTGGCCGAGCAAGGCATTCATCTGTCCCGGGCGCGTCAGCGCGGGATATTCCCTGATGCCGAAGATCCCCTGCCAGCGGCTCGCGTCATGAGCGCGGATCTCGACCGTCTCGCGTCCGAAAATCACACGCTCACCGTAAAGCGCCGATCCCAGATGACCGCGGACGAGCGGAACTCTGGATCGCGCACCCATCATCACTTGCTCGAGCACCTCAAGCGGGGCGGAGAAGATCAGGCCATTATGCTCGTAGAGGGCGAGGCGCGCCGGGCTGCAGCGGCGGAGCAGCTTCTCGATGTCGCGCGCCTTCTCCTCGAAGCGCGCCAGTTCGTCGGGATCGACTTCCTCCTCCGCGGCCTTGGCTTTCGCGATCCGCTTGAGCAGCAGCCCGGTCCGGTCGGCCGATCCGACGGCCGGACGCATGAGCAGCGTCAGATAATGCTCATTGACGAACATCCGCTTGGCGGTGACGCGCGCCCGATATTTACCGTCGAGCTCGGCGGCGAACTTTGAGCGGAACTGCCCTTCGGGATAGTCCCCTACGGCTGAGCGGACGATGTGGGTCCAGATCGCAAGCCGATCGTCGGCGATGTTGCGCCAGGTGCCGTTGAGCTTCTCGTGCCAATCATTGAGGTGGATCGGATCAGCTGTCTCGAAAGCCAGCCCTTCGAGACGGAACATCATCATGAGATCGCCGCTATCGAGCGCAATCACATCGGGCGTCACATGGCGGGCATAGGGAAGATAGCGCCCGGGCTCCGCTTCTCGGGCCAGAACCCGCCAGGGCGTCTTGCGCGGCGGCAGCTGGGCGGCGGCGCTAGCCACGCGCGAAACCCTTGCGCTTCATCCCCGCGACCGGCAGCGGCGAATAGGAACTGCCGCCCCACCAGCCGCGGTTCCGGCAGCGCGCCTTGGTCAAAGTCCATAACCATAGCAGGCGAAAGGCATTGGCGTCGTGGCGCACGATGAGGCGCGCCACCGCGAGGCACGCGCCGCCGATCGCCACCGCGTAAAGCGGATTTCCGCTAACAATCAGGGTGAGACAGGCAGCAAGCGCGATCGGCAAGGACGCTTCGAGCGGTACGCCCAGCCACATCGTCGGCCGGGTCACCGCAAGGAAAAGCGTTTCCTCGCGCAGCCGCTCGTTCGAGGGCGCTGCCTCCTTCACGCGCCACCTGTGATGGTATCGACGATCCACTGCGCGCTGAAGACGATGAAAATGCCGACGATGACCGTCACCAAAAGGCCGAGGCTCGCCCGTCCGGTGAAGAACATGAAGCCGACGATGACGACGGCGATGACCGCGATCGTCTTGGCGAAAGTTCCCGTCAGCCAGGTCTTGATGTTCTCCGCCATGGACGTGATGCCGTCCGCGCCTTGCGCATGAGCAGGATCACTCAGCAGCAAAGAGAGAAGCATCGCCAGGCCGACGATGCCGGCGATGCGCAGCAGAAGACGCGCCCATTGGGGCTGGGAGCCCAGGCGGGCGGTGATCGCTGTCATGGATGCTGTCCTTTCTGAGAAGTTGCCCCGTCCCCGAAGACCATGAGCGAGGCTTGCCGGGCATCGGCAACGGTGTTCCAACCGGCCGCCTGCGCCACTGCGAGCCCAGAGGGTTGCCGTTTGGCGATCGCCGCGTCGGCAAGCTGGACGCGCGCCGGCAGGGCCGGCGCTGTTAGCCTGCCGCGGATCAGGGGGATGATGGTCGACGCGCTGGCATAAACCCGGGCGACATAACCATTGCGAAAGCCGCGCCGCCGATCGCCGGTATTGTAGAGCGAGAGCGCTGTTGCGATCGCATGGTCCGAACTCTGGGCGGAGTGCGCCACCGACTGATAGTTGGTCGTCAACACCCGCGCGGCGGCGGCAAGGTTGCGGCACGGCTCGAAGGCATCCTCCACCGACAGACCCAGCCATCCGAGGTTGGCGCTGTTGATCTGCCCCAAGCCCAAGTCGATGTTGTAGCCTTGGCGAATGAGGCGACGCGCGGCGGCAATCGCCTGTGCCCTCGTCGCCGGCACCGGCTTGCGCGCACCCGGACTGTTGACCCCGATCGCCAGCGTGTTGAATCGGCTTTCCGTGTGAACGATCGAGATCAGCGTCTCAGGCGCCACGCTCGGCGCGCATGAGCCTGCAAGGGCGAGAAGACTGGCGACGTCGAGGATCATCGAGCGAGATCCTGCATCCGCTCGATATGGGCCAGCGAGTAGGTCTCGCGGCGTCCATCGCTGAAGGTCATGACCACCCGGCGCCGCGTTGCGGAATCGCGATCGTAGACCTTGGTACGAGCAACACCGCCGCCGCTACAGGCGGGAAAAGAGCCGCCGGTGGCCAAGCGCTGCCACAACTTGGTCATGGGCGCGACGCACTGGGCATATTGCGTCGCGCCACTAGGATTGGAAAGGCACAGTAGAACCTGGCAGCCCAAGTCATTCGCTCGCGCGGGAGTCGGTCGAAGGGCGGTGCCCATGGCGAGCACCGCCAGGCTGAGAGTCACGCGTTGCATCGGGTCATTCCCCCGCGAGAGACACCTCCCACGTCGGGAATTGGCGTCAGCTATCCGTTGGATTTCACCTCTCTTTTGTTCCGCCCGGCCCCGATTTCGGCAATCCCCCCAGCCGGGGGGAGTTGGCCTGTGCGTTGCTGGTCCAGGAATTCGGCCAGCGCACCTTCCTGATCGGGGCGCAGGGCATCGGTGGCAGCCAGATATTCCGGCGGTTCGCCCCGAAGCAGGATGGACGGACACTGGCCGTCATAATTGCCGAGATTGGGACGGTGCTGCTGGTAGCCGACCAGCGCGGCAAGCTCTGGATCGAACGCACGGGCCGCATTGGGCGGATAGGTCAGCCATTGATTTTCGTAGGGCTTCAGCCAGCCCAAGCAATAGCTGACAATGATGCCACGCCGGATCGCTCCAGTCATGTTGGCGCCGGCGCCATGCAGCGTAGAACCGAGGAAGAGGATCGCCGAACCCGGCTCCGCCTCAACCGCCACGGGCTGCGCGTCCTGCGTGGAGCCGGCATTATGGCTCCCAGGCCAGATCAATGTGGCGCCGTTTTCAGCTTTGAACGGAGAAATCGGCCACATCACGTTGACGAGATATTCGATCTCGCCGGTCGGGCCACGCCACATATCCTGATCCCTGTGAGGAAACTGCGCCGGGGCTCCTGGATGCAGTTCGAGCGCCTGCGTCAGGTTGAGCTGGATGGTATCGCACCAGGGGTCGAGAACCGACCGCACCAAACACATGATCGCGGGATGGCGCACGAGCCGCTCGACAGCAGGTACGCGTTTCAAAAGGCCGCCGAAGCGCTTGGTGCGCGGACCGTAGAAGCCGCCCTGACAAAAGGGTGTGGCGGCAAAACGCGGATCGAGGGCCTGATCGATCTCCGCGATCTCTGTCTTGGATGCGATGTCCCGCAACACGCAGAAGCCCTGCCGCTGCAAATCGTCATCGACCGCAGGTTCGACAGCTTGGCGATAGGTGGAGAGATTTGTCATAGCGCCCTCCTCAAGCAGCCTTGGCTAGATCGGCAAGGCCGACCGAGCGCCAGATGCCGCTGGCCTGCAGCTGCTCGCGGGTGCGGCCGTCAATGTCGATCTGTAAGGCGACAAGGCAGCGTCCGCTTGTCGAGCCGGGGGTGCCGAGGGGACGGCATGCCCAGCCAAAGCTCAGGATCTGTTGGAACCAGGACCACTCAGCGACGCCGGTGTAACTGCCGATATGATTGCAGAGCGCATATTCGACGAGCGCGGACACCAGCCGATTGCGCACCTCCAGGCGCTCTCGTGCGCGCAATCGTCGTGCAAGACAAAAGCGCGTGATCTCGAGGATCGCACCACCCTGGGGAGGCGCTTGTTCACATAGTTCGGAGAAAATGGTGCCGAGAATATGGTCACCGGTCGTGGGAAGCAGCCGCGCCGAGGCAAGATGCTCGCCCTCGGCGTCGGCTATCACGATGTAGACGGCACGGTCATTGTCGAACTGGTCGATTTCATAGCGGCCGGCGACGACCGGCACGTCCCAGCGCAGAAGATCGACAAATACCCGTTTGCGTTCTTCGAACATCGAACGGAACAGGCGGTTCTCCATGGCGCGGGCAGCGCCGGTTTCGATATGCATGACAGCCTCCTTTGGTGAGGCGGTCAGTCGATCAGGCCCGCGTCCTTTCGGTTATCCCCAGTCCTGGGGAGATCATCGGCCGAAAACATCTGCGAAGCTGATCTGTCCATCGAACAATGCGCGGATCGCCAGCAGCGTGCGCTTCGTCACGCCGTAGCGGTCGCGCGCATCCTTTACATGCTGGATCACCGTTTCCTGCCCAATGCCGAGGATTTGGCTAATCTCCCAGTCGGTTTTCCCGCGCGCGACCAGCGCTACACATTCAGCCTGCCGCTCAGTCAGGCTCGGGCCTTCGCATGGAGCTTGGGTTTGCTGGGACAGTCTGCGCGCAGCTTCGAATGCGAAGCTGCCGATCAGCTGGACGAGCGGGAGCTGTCGTTGATCGAGCACGTCGTCTGACCCCATGGCGAATGAGCAGGACCCATTCACCTCACCAGGAATATGGGCAGGAACCGTGAAACCATCGCCCAGCCCGGCGTCGTACGCCTCAGCCAGGATCGACCGATCGGCAGCACTGAGCGTGATAATGGATTGAACCGCTGACCAGGCAAAGCCAACATTGGTGCGATGGCTGGCACGGTGGATCGGGTCACTGGCATAAAGGCGACGCGCCTGGAAACGCTCCACCCAGTCCGGCGGATAATCGACGATATGGACAGAGCTCACCGCTGGCTTGAGGTCGATATGGTGGACCAGGGCAAAGTACCGAAAGCCCATCGCACGCGTAATTTCGGCCATCAGGCCGGCGAGTGCTTGGCTGTCCTTGATTGTCGCGGCGACCGCGCAGAAGTCCTGAACTTGGCCAAGCCCGATCATCACGGCCCAAGCGAGATCAGAGGAGCGCGTCCATATTGAGATGACCGTCGCGAACCGCGCGCAGCACCAGCTGCGTTCGGCGCCGCACACCGTAGCGCCGACGCGCGGATTCAACATATTCGTGCACGGTGTCGCGGCTAAGCCCGAGAATCTGGGCAATCTCCCAATCGCTCTTACCCTGGGCCACGAGCGCGATGCACTCGACCTGGCGCGGACTGAGGGAAACGAACGCCAAGGTCCTCATCTCTTCGCCGAGCAGTTCACGCGCCCGGTCATAGGCGACCGAACCCAGCAACCGGGCGGTGAGAATTTCCGCCGCATCCAGCGGTTCATCAAGCGGTCGGGCGACGGTGAAAATCGCCTCAGGCTCACCCGGCGTCCTGATCGGCAAGCTATAGCCCGCTGCAAGGTCATGATCCCTGGCGCGTTTCAGGATGCTTCGCTGGCGCGACGAAAGCTCAAGCACGTCGCCCACCCGATCCCAGGCGAGCCCCGATGGCGTGCGGGCGCAGGCCGCGTGGATGGGGTCCTCGATGTAGTGGCGCTCCTCCAACACCTCTTCGAGCCAGGCCGGCGGATAGGTGGTGAGGAACAGGCGCTGCCCGCCTCCGTGCCGAAGATCGACATTGTGGAGCAGCGTGAACCAGCGGAAGCCGAGTTCGCGCACGGCCGCATCGATGGTGCCTTGCAAATCGCCGAGGTTTCCAGCACGCGCACATTCCACTCCAAAACGCGTGAGGTCGTCCAGGCGGCCGCAGTCTCTTATCTTCTTCGCCATAGACGGTCGAAGCTCGTCGCCAAAAGAACTGCTCGTCCAGCGTTAAGCGGCCAGCTCCGCGATTATCACGGTGAGTTGAGAACGATTCGCAACAAACCTGCTTGGAATGAATCGCCTATGACACTTTGCCTGCTGGTAAAGTGTCATAGGCGACAAAGAACGCTTCATGGTGCGGATTCCGGATTCACATTGATCCTTGTATGTGCTTGATTCAGTCGCGTTATGTTTCATCCCACCACGCCTCTCAAGCCTGCCACCAGCTGCGATATCGCAGCCGTGCTCGAGAGATTGGCGCAGGTCTCAAGCCGCCCCCGCTACGCCTTCATGCTGCTCAACCTGATTGCCCAGGTTGCCGGCCCCGACGGGAGCGCCGGTCCGTGGATCAAGCGGGACAACGAGCTTGTTTCGCTGCGCGACTGGCTTTGCGACGCATTGACGCCCATGGCCCAGCGCGGCCTACGTAACGCAACGTTGGCCGAACGAGTGCACAGAGACCTCATCAGAGGTGGATCGCTCCCGCGCGATGCAGAGGATGCACAGCGGGCGATCGCTGAGGAAATGCGCGTGCGCATTCGAACCGCCGGCAAAAGCAATCTCAGCCGTGCGGTTTCCGAGCTCGTGAATGCAGGATTCCTGCGCCGCCACTATCAGGGCTATCGCGTCGACCACCAGAACCGCGGCGGGCAACGCCACGCCGTCTACACATTGGTTGGGGATGCGCGTCTTCTCGGCCCGACAGCTCGCGGGCCGAAAGCATCGGTCCAAGGTGAATTCGCGTTCACGGGATAAGCGAACTTGCATCCCGCCTGCAGCATTTGAACAGGATTGCCATCAGGATTGATTGACTTCGGCTATCCCAGCCTGACGCAGAAAATCAGCGGCCCCTAGGTTCATGTCGATCTCCATTCCGGATCGGAGCCAATGATAGACGAAAGGCAGGAGCAGCGGATTGCTGGTTCTGCGCTGGAATATGCTGTTCTGAAATTCGCGCGACCGTCTTTCGCATTCGCTATCGTCACAACCTCCCGCGAGCGCCAGTTCCCATAGTGCTTCAGCCTCTGCGCGGGCTAGCTTCTGAGCATCCGCCGCATCACGCTGCCGGAAAGCATCGCGCACCGCCCAGGACAGAACCGGGGTTGCTGGAACGAGGACCGTGACAACGAAATCGGTGAAGGGCAGATTGAGGGCTAGCCCGGCAGCTACAAGCCCGAGCACGATTGCTACCGCCCCGGCGACCAACAGGAAACTGTAGTTTTCGCGCAGCTTTGCGTCATACCACAGGTTTGTTCGTTGGCAGATTATCCGCGCTAAATGCAATGGCGCCCGTCCAACAGCAGCCGGATACCAATCGATGAGCTTTGCATCACCCTTGGGCCATCGCCGATCCGCCTCGGCGATAATCTCCGGTTCAAGCGGCTTGCCGGCGGCAAATTTGCTCCATGGCAATTTTAAAAGGTCGCAGTCGAACCGCTCGCAGATCAGAGCCGCAATCTTCAAGCGGCGCTTCAAGGCTCTGTCGAGAAATCCGATGTCGATAAGCGTGAGGCTGACCGATACCGCGGCGGCGACCGGGCGTATCGCCGGCATGAATAGCGCGACGATCGCCATCACAACCGGGACAACGACAGTCAAAGTGACCTGCACCAGCTGCAGATGGGTCGCGCGCCGATAGATTTCGGACCGGGCGCGCAGCAGGCGCAAGAAATGCGGTGTGTTCTGACGCTCAGCTATGTCGTTCATGGTCATTCAATCACCACATGGAACGGCGGACTTTGCCCGACAAGGACATCGTCGGCCATCCTGATGATGAAGGCCTCGGCGAGATGCACTCCCCGATAATGAAGTTCCTCCCACCGCCGTCCATTTTGCTGGGGAGTATAGAAGTCGCCCCGCCCCTGCCGCAGTGACAGCGCCACAGAGCCGGTGTTGGTGATGCGCCACTGTACCCGAAACCCGCTGGGCAACAGCTGTCCTCCGCCGATCCTTGCCTCGAACCACAGGCCTCCCCGACGAGGCAGCACCTCTCCTGGCGTTACCACCCGAATAGGCGTGGAATTGCGGGATTGATGCCAGGTCGCCGTGACATGGACGTCGCGCGACACGTGCGCCGCCTTGCTCCAGCTGGGCTCGAGCATATGCGGGGGCCGGTAAAAGAAGTCCGGGAGGATCGACACGCCATAATCACGAACGACCTCTACCAGGCTGTCAAGATGAGCGGCTGTGCTGGTCAGCAAAGCGCGCACTCGCGACACGCCCTCCACATTGGCCTTGGACGCTTCTACCACTTCGCCCTTGGCAAAGGCCTCCCCGAAAACACGGCGCCACGCGGTGATGCTGGAAGCGCGGTCTTCCGCGAGATAAGCATCGTCAATCCATCCACGATATTTGTGAATGAAGGACCTGAAGTTCAGATACTGCGTCTCTGTCCAGCTAGCGGCAAAATCCTCGCTCGAAAGCTTCGGGTTCTCCACCTGCGGTTTGGCCGGCCTATCTTGCAGCCAATCATCAAGCCGTCCGATGACTGTCCGCAGGGTGGTGGGGACATCCGAAAATGCGTCGGAATCCTTATCATACCAGTAGATCTGCATGCCCAACAGCGTCGTGAGCAAAACCGAGGGGCACGTGAACGTGGTCTTGATGTCCCGGAGATACTTCATCAACCGCGTCACTTTGCGGAAGCTGTTTGATCCCGACAGCGCGTTGCGCTCACGCAGCCAAGCTGTGAATTCGACCGGTTCGCTCGCATCGAAGCGGTCGGCAGCACGATTGCAGACTTCCAAGCTTCCGTCATATTTCCGCGATCGAACCAGCGGAGCAATATCCACCTTGCGCTCGCCGGGATAGGTAATGGTGACGCAATAATCCCAGGTTTTGGCCTTGGAGCCATAAACGGAGCTGTCAGCGAATGCCTTTCCCAGCTTTGCGACATAGTCCTTCGCGCTCCAGCCATCGACGGGATCGACGACGACCAGCAGGTCGGCATCGAACTCGCCGCCATCAACCGGCTTGATAATGGTGTCGTGCGCCCACGAACCCTGCTCTTCAAATCCATGAAGCGTCCCGGGTTTCCCGGAGGCTCCTATTTGTGAGAAGGAGCATTCGTGATGAGCAAAACCCGGAACAAGTTTTCGCCTGAGGTGCGCGATCGCGCCGTGCGCATGGTTGGCGAGCATCGCGCCGATTACGGCTCGGAGTGGGAGGCGATGACCTCGATTGCCGGCAAGATCGGCTGCACAGCCGAGACGCTGCGGCGCTGGTGCCGTGAGGAGGCGAGCCGACGAACGGCACCAGCGCCGCAGGCGACCGATAACAAGGCCCGGCTCAAGCTACTGGAACGCGAGGTCAAGGAACTTCGCCGGGCCAACGAGATCCTGCGCAAGGCGTCAGCGTATTTTGCGATGGCGGAGCTCGACCGCCACGGCAAATGATGATGTCGTTCATCGACGCCCATCGCGAGGACCTGGGTATCGAGCCGATCTGCCGTGAGCTGGCAATCGCCCCGTCCTCCTATCATGAACATGCCCGGCGCCTTGCTGATCCCGCTAAGCGCCCAGCGCGTGCGCGCAGCGACGAGGAGATGCGCGGGCAGATCAAGCGCGTCCATGAAGCCAACTACGGTGTATATGGCTCGCGCAAGGTCTGGCACCAATTGCGGCGCGAGGGCGTTACGATTGCCAAATGCACGGTGGAACGACTGATGCGCACCATGGGTCTGGCAGGCGTTCGCCGTGGCAAGAAGACGATCACGACCGTCAGCAATCCCAAGGCACCGTGCCCGCTCGACAAGGTCAACCGGGAGTTTCGCGTCGCCCGGCCCAACGCCTTGTGGGTGGTCGATTTTACCTACGTCCACACCTGGGCTGGCTTTGTCTACGTGGCCTTCGTGATCGACGCTTATGCTCGGCGCATCGTGGGCTGGAAAGTCAGCACCAGCGCCACCGCCGGCTTCGTGCTGGACGCTTTGGAACAGGCGATCCATGCGCGCAGGCCCGGACCTGACGATGGCCTGGTCCACCACAGCGACAGGGGCGTTCAATATCTTGCCATGGCCTACACCCAGCGCCTTGCCGAGGCCAATCTGGTCCCCTCTGTCGGCAGCGTCGGGGATTCCTATGACAACGCCTTAGCCGAGACCATCAACGGGCTCTACAAGGCTGAGGTGATCTGGCGCCAGCGCTCCTGGCCGAGCGCTTCCGCTGTCGAGATGGCCACTCTGCGATGGGTGGACTGGTACAACAATCAGCGCCTCTTCGGCCCCATCGGCTACATTCCTCCCGCCGAGGCCGAAGCCAATTACTATGCGGCCCTTGAGAACCTCGATATGGCTGCGTAACTCAATTGAAAAATGCCTCCGGGAAACCCGGGACGCTTCACAGCCGAAGTTTGGTGCTTCTCAGGGTCGAATCTCCATCCTTGCGTGTCTCATTTCGTGCCTGCCAGATTCTTCATCATCCCGCGTGGCCGACAGGTGCGCCCGCGACCAGCGCTTGTACGGCTCAGCCGTCATCCCCGAGAGTTAGCGCACGAACGCCACCGTGTTCCAGACAGGGGATCCGGTGCGTCTTGCCCCCCGCCGGCTCGGCCGTCAGCTTACACCATGCTTGATAATCCAGGGCTGCTGAGCGGGCGTGAGGCGTTGCGCCACCCCTCGCCAGTTCGGGGCTTGCCGTTAAGGGCCTTGGCTCACCTCCGATTCCTCCGCGCCGGGGCGATAGATGACAGCCGCTGCACATCTCTCCATAGAGGCCGACACCGACTGACACCCGTTGCGCCGACGCAAAATCCGGCCGCGCCCTTGGCAATCAGCCCGCTGGCACGGCGGTCGAACAGGTCAGTTGCTTGTCCGGCTTACAGATAGCGCCCGATCGCACTGCCCGGGCTCGGTCACGTCCTGAACTTCGGTGACGTTCAGGACGTGGCTGCGATCTCGATCGGTGGGCGGCCCAGCTTTTCGAGGGCGATCGCGTGACGGGCTAACCAACGACGGGATCTTTGACCCACCCCAAGGCATCGTGCAGCTCTGATATGTCGGCGTCGATGATCGCGTACAGGTCTTTATCTTCCTCGCGAAAGAACATGCGCGCCTTCGCTTCGTCTTCGGCAGGGGGAAGCATCGCTCCCAGGCGCTCCGGCCATTTCGCGTCTATGAATCTCATGAGCCGCTTCCAGGCCGCGGATCGGGTCTGATGGAGGCTCAGGACGGGAACGCCGTTTACTACAATCGCAAGGATCGTCACCTGCATGGTCACATACGCCCCCTCGATTTCGTCATGTTCGTGATGATCTTGCGGAGGAGGACAACGTCTAACCTCCTGGCAGCATGTTGTCGTGTTCTCGAGAACCCTCGCTAACCGGCCCGTCCGTCTGATGGCCTGCCATTCGAGCATTTCCTGTGAAGGCCAGTCCTGCAATCTCCCGCTTCCAACGCAAGCTGGGGAAGAAGGCGGGAACATGGGCCATGTACTGGCGGTAGCTATCGCCGTAGGTCGCGAGCGCGTATCTCTCCTCATGCTTAGCCAAACGAATGTACATCACCACCAGCACCGGAAACATGGCAAGCGTCAGAAGCGTCGGCCATTGTAGCAAGAAACCGAGCATGACGAGGATGAACCCTACGTATTGAGGGTGCCGCACCCGGGCGTAGACCCCCGTCATTGCCAATTCGTGTTTGCGCTGACTCGTGTGAAGCGCCGTCCACGCGATCGAGATTAGCCAAAAGCCTACACCAATCAGCACAAAGCTGGCGATGTGGAACGGGCCGAAATGCGGATTGATGCGCCAGCCGAACATCATTTCCAGGATGTGGCCAGCATCGTGGCTCCACCAGTCGACGCCGGGGAAATGCGACTGGAGCCACCCCGACAGCAGGAAGATGGTGAGCGGGAAGCCATACATTTCGGCGAAGAGCGCGACGATGAACGCACTGAACGCGCCGAAGCTGCGCCAGTCGCGCCGCGTTGCCGGCTTGAAGAAGCTGAACGCAAAGAGGATGAAAACGGCGGCATTGACCAGCGCGAGCCCCCACAGACCATAGCCATAGTCGGCGTGCGTCATCGCGGCTCTCCTTCGATGCGGCCGTTGGGATTGGCCGGCAAGCCGGCGGGTGCCTGACCGGGCTCATGGCCATGCTGATGCCCACCATGGCCGTGGTGCATGTACAGGTGCATGAGCGGGCAGGCGAGCAGGATGAGATAGGGCAGCACACCCAGGAAGTGCGCGGTGTGCTCGGTGAGGAGAAAGAAGCTGGCGACGAGCAGGAAGCCGATCAGAACGATCTTGCCGCGCTTGCGCATGCGATGGTCATGTTCGCCCATATGCCGTCCTCTTCTGGTCAACGTCCAGCCAGCATAGGCTCGAGTCCAAGGAGCAAGGTATAAGTAGAGACCGAAGTCCGCCGGACATCGCGCAAGCATGGGTAAGGTGATCGATCGGATCGGCCACCGGCGTTCGCGCGACGCAGCTGCCGGGGAGCAGCAGTCGTGCTGCGGCTTTTGCGTATAGGCGTGCGGCGTCCGCGAACCAATGCTGCGCTCACGAACATAATCGTGAGAGGCAGGCCCGCGTCCATGCACAAGAGAAAGAAACGGCACTATTCCCGCAACCAGTCCGGCGTGACCGTCCTTGAGCGCGAAGCAAGGATCGATCTGGCTAAGCGCCCGGCCGATGGTCTCGGCGTCGCCTTTCTCGGCGGATCGGGAACGGTCACAGGGTCGCGTTATCTGGTGGACGATGGTGAAACTCAGATCGTTGTCGATTCCGGCCTGTTTCAGGGACCCAGGGATCTGCGCCGCCTTAATTGGGCGCCAATTCCACCCGAAGTCGCGGATGTCGGCCAGGTCCTGCTGACCCACGCTCATCTCGATCACTCGGGGGCGCTGCCGCGCATGGCGCGCCTGGGCTGGGACGGTACCGTCCTTGCAACGCGGGCGACCGCGGCCCTGTGCGAGCTCCTTCTTCCCGACAGCGGCCATCTGCAGGAAAAGGATGCGGAGTTCGCCAACCGGCACGGCTTCTCAAGGCACCAGCCGGCGCTGCCGCTCTACACCCAGGCCGACGCGCGTCTGGCATTGCAGCTCTTCCGCCCGATCGAGTTCGGAGCGTGGCATGCAGTCACGGACGGCATCAGGGTGCGCTATCATCGCGCCGGCCACATCCTCGGCGCGGCGTCGATCGAGATCGACTGGAAGGGGCGGACAATCCTCTTCTCAGGCGATATCGGCCGTTACGGCGATGCGGTGATGAAGGATCCCGAGCCGCCCGCGCGCGCCGACTATGTCCTGGTGGAATCGACCTATGGCGATCGGCGCCACGAGCAGGTCGATCCGACAAAGACGCTTGGAGATCATGTCGAGCGATGCGTCGAGAGAGGCGGGACGGTGGTGATCCCGGCCTTCGCCGTGGGACGGGTTCAGTCGCTTCTCTATCATTTCTCGCGTCTGCGCGCGCAGGGACGCCTCCGCGACATCCCGATCTTCCTCGACAGCCCGATGGCGATCAACGCGAGCGGGCTGATGTGCGATTTCATGGACGAGCATCGCCTGACCCGCGCCGAGTGCGAAGCGGCGTGCAGCGTCGCGCACTATGTGCGCGAAGTGGAAGAATCCAAGGAGCTCACCGCCAACCCCGCCCCAAAGGTCATCATCTCGGCCAGTGGAATGGCAACGGGCGGCCGCGTGCTCCACCATCTCAAACGCTTCGCGCCGGATGGGAAGAACCTCATCCTCTTCTCGGGCTTCCAGGCGGCGGGCACCCGCGGCGCCGCCATGATCGGGGGTGCCCGGACGATCAAGATCCACGGCGAGTATATCCCCGTCGAAGCCGAGGTCGCCAACCTGACGATGCTCTCGGCGCATGCCGACAGCGACGAGCTCATGCGCTGGCTCGGCTCGCTGCACGAGGCCCCGCGCCATGTCTATGTCACCCATGGCGAGCCGACCGGCGCCCAGGTCCTGGCGAAGCGTGTCTCGGAGGAACTGGGCTGGGCATGCAGCGTACCGGCGCTGGGTAGCTGGGGCATGCTCGCGTGAAGCCCGGGATCATCAAGGACGCCGAAGCAGAGCCTGTCGCGACGACGCTGCGGGCACGCCGCATCGGCCTGTCGGCTGCCGGAAGCGATCTGATCGCGGTCATGCGCCACGACTGTCCCGTCTGCCGCTCGGAAGGTCTTGCGTCCCGCGCGCAGGTCGCGCTGCGCGCCGGCGGGCGGGAAATCGTCGTCTCGCTGCTGCACAGCTCCGCGGAGACTCCAGCGCCCGGCGAGATCGGCCTCTCCGAATCCGCATGGCAGCGGCTCGGCGTCAGCGATGGCGATCCGGTCGAGATCGCGCACGCCCAGCCTCTCGCCTCGCTCGCCGAAGTGCGTCGGCGCACCTATGGCAATCGTCTCAGTGACGGCGCTTTTTCAGCGATCATCACCGACATCGCCGAGCGACGCTATAGCGATGTCCATCTCTCGGCGTTCGTCACGGCCTGCTCAGCGGTCCCGCTCGATACGGACGAAACGATCAGCCTGACCAGGGCGATGGTCGATGTCGGCGAGCGATTGCAGTGGCCCGGAACGGTCATCGTCGACAAGCATAGCGTCGGTGGCTTGCCGGGCAATCGCACCACGCCGATCATCGTCTCGATCATGGCCGCGGAGGGCCTGATCATGCCCAAGACATCGTCGCGGGCGATCACCTCACCGGCCGGCACGGCGGACACGATGGAGGTGCTGGCACCTGTCGACCTCGACGTTTCCGCAATCCGCAAGGTGGTCGAGCGCGAAGGCGGCTGCATCGCCTGGGGCGGCGCCGTCAACCTCAGCCCTGCCGACGATGTGATCATCGGCGTGGAACGGGTGCTCGATATCGATGCCGTCGGGCAGATGGTCGCCTCGGTGCTGTCCAAGAAAATCGCGGCCGGTGCGACCCATCTGGTCATCGACATCCCGGTCGGGCCGACCGCCAAGGTACGCGGCGCCGATGCCGCCGACACGCTCGAGCGGGCGCTGAGCTCTGTCGCCCAAGCCTTCGGGCTTCGCACGCGCGTGATGCGCGGCCCCGGCGCCGAGCCGATCGGACGGGGCATCGGTCCGGCGCTCGAGGCGCAGGATATCCTTGCCGTGCTCCAGGGGCAGCCTGGCGCCGAGGATCTCGCCCACCGGGCCTGCGAGCTGGCGGGAGGACTGCTTGAGCTCGCGGACGCAGCCCCGGCCCGCGAAGGTTATGCGCGTGCGCGGGCGTGCCTCGAAAGCGGCCGGGCCTGGGCCAAGTTCCAACGTATCTGCGAAGCGCAGGGCGGCATGCGGGCTCCACCGGTCGCCCGGTTCCAACAGGATATGATCGCTCCCTATAGCGGCCGCCTGGTGAGTATCGACAATCGCAAGCTCGCGACGGTCGCGAAGCTTGCCGGCGCGCCGATGGCCAAGGCCGCCGGCGTCGCGCTGCAGTGTCGGCTGAACCAGATGGTGGATGCCGGGGCTCCCTTGTGCACCATTCATGCCGAGAGCCCGGGCGAGCTCGACTATGCGGCGGCCTATGCGGTGAGCGACGGGCCGATCTTCGGGATTGAAGCGCTATGAACCGTCCCGTGCTGTTCGCGCTGTCTGGCAGCGAGGCCCTGGCACAGCCGCTATCCGCCGCGCTCGATGCAGAGGTCGGCACGATCGAGCATCGTCAGTTTCCTGACGGGGAAACCTATCTCAGGGTCGTAAGCGACATCAGCGACCGCGAGGTCATCCTGCTGTGCAGTCTCGATCATCCGGACGCCAAGCTGTTGCCGCTGCTGTTCGCAGCCGACACCGCGCGCGATCTGGGCGCTCGCAGGATCGGGCTCGTCGCCCCCTACCTCGCTTACATGCGCCAGGACATTCGCTTCCATCCCGGCGAGGCGGTGACGTCGCGAACCTTTGCCGCGATCCTGTCTCGCCATCTCGACTGGCTGGTGACGGTTGATCCGCATCTCCATCGCTATCATGCGTTGTCGGAAATCTACCGCATCCCGACCCAGGTCGTTCATGCCGCGCCGCTTCTGGCCTCGTGGATCAAGCGCAATGTCGCTCGTCCGCTGATCATCGGTCCGGACCTGGAAAGCGAACAGTGGGTCTCGCAGGTGGCGGCCGATGCCGATGCTCCGTTTCTCGTGTGCGAGAAAATCCGGTCCGGCGACCGTGACGTCACCATCTCGATTCCGAATGCCCCAGCGTTTCTCGATCGCCAGCCGGTGCTGGTCGACGATATCGCCTCATCCGGCCGAACCCTCGCCGAGGCGGCGCGCCAGCTGGTCGACATGGGGTTCACGCGACCGGATTGCGTGGTCGTGCATCCGCTTTTCGCCGGCGATGCAGCGCAAGTCCTGGGTGGGCTCGTCGAGAGGATCGTCAGCACGAACGCTGTTGCACATACTTCGAATGATATCGACGTGATGCCGGCGATTGCGGAGTCCGTTCGCCGCGGGATCTGAACGGTGCGCTGCGCGTCAGTTCTTCAGTACTCAATGCTCAATGCACGATGAAAACGAACGCCCGGCAAACGCCGGGCGCATTCCCATTCATTGAACCTAAGCGAGTCCGAACCAATCTTCCGGGAACTCCGCTTTCGGAGAAAGTCGCGGCAGGAAAGGAGGATATGTCATGTCGCACACACGCTCGTTCCTTGATCCCTTCATCGTTGCTCGGCACCCGCAGCTTGAGCCCGAAGTGAAGCCCGCCATCCTTGCATCCTGGGCGTCCGATCGCTCCGCCGTCGAGGGCCAACCGGCCCTCCGTCGCCCGCCAGCATCCCGGTGCCGGTCGACGATGTGATGGCAGCGCTGCGCTGGCTCGATCGCGCTGAGCGCGGCGCGGGCCTGGCATCCTTGGTTCGTCAGGAACAACCCGGTATCGGTGCCATCCTCGCCGGGAATATCGAAACTGCGACACGGAAGGCGGGCGATCTCTGCGATGATCAGCCTTCGATCTCACAACCCTATGATCACCGGTTCGTGCTGAATCGGATTCGCCGTGCCGTAGCGGCGCGCGAGCGGAGCTGCGATCCGCCCCGGACATCGGCGTTACGGCGCGCTGCTGACACAGAATAGCGATTATCAGCTTCTTGCCATGACAACATGACGCGTCGAGCTTAGGAGCAACCAGCGCGCTCATCCCCCAAGAGGCGTGCCCACTCCCGGCGGCAGCGTCTTGCGGCGCCTTGCCGCCGGGAGACCAGAGGGAGCGCCGCCCCGTTCGCAAGAGCGGTCATCTCGCAAAGTTCGGCACATGATGCCGGGTCGCTTACCCCCCTCTCGCCGAGCACCTGCCTTGCCTGTTGTGATGCGGCGGTATTTCGGCCTTGACCTTGGACCATGGTCCTACCCGTAGAAGGTCTCCCCTTTGAAGCTGTGCCCGCTGGGGTGCGCAGCAATGCCAACACGTCCGGGGGGCCATGGAGAGCAAGCGCGTCGTTCATGTCATTGATGACGAAGAAACAATCAGGAAAGCTGTAGGATTCACATTAAGGACAGCGGGATTTGCCGTCGAGACCTATGGCTCGGGAGTCGACTTTCTGAAAATTGCAGATGAAGCTGAAAGAGGTAGCATCGTTCTCGACATGCACATGCCGGACATGAACGGTCTACAGGTTCAGGCAGCGCTGACGCAGATGGATATAAGCATGCCAGTCGTGATGCTGACCGGCAACGGAGACATTGCGCTTGCTGTCCAAGCGATGAAGGCGGGTGCTGTCGATTTCCTGGCCAAACCTATCGAACGGGCGCTGCTGCTCGATGCGATAGACCGAGCGTTCGCGCGCATCGACACGGCCGAGGGGCGCGCTCTCGAAGAAGCCGAGGCATGCCGACAGGTCGATCTACTGACACCGCGCGAACGGGATGTTCTCGAAGGCCTTGCGCAAGGCCTTCCGAACAAGACCATCGCCTATGATCTGGGCATTTCTTCACGGACGGTCGAAGTCCATCGCGCGAGCATCATGTCCAAGCTTGGAGTCCGTACCCTTGCCGAAACCTTGCGGATCGCCTTTGCGGCTGGAATGGGAAGGCCGCTGTAGGTAAAGGCGGCCAGGGCTGCTGCGGTTGAATCTCTGCGTGTCACCTGATGGCGCGGACATAGTGCCTGCCGGGATGCATCGACGTTGTTCATCAGCTTTTGGCGGAATTTTCGTGAGCCCAGGCGAAGGGTCGCGCTTGATTGCTATCGCGAAAGGAGATGAAACTCTTCCAACAGCTGGGCGATCTCTGTGCCTTCAAGCTTCTTCATCAACAGCTTGCGCAGGAAGGACGGGCCGGGAATGTCGATCCCTTTGCTATCCCTAAGCGGCCCGATTGCGGCCAGAAGCGTGCGGATATCATAGGTTGAGTTGAACACTTCCGGCACGCCGCGTTCGACCTTCATCAGGGTGTAGACGGCCTCCATCGGCGTGCGCACCGAATATTCCGTCGTGAAGATACAATCACGCTGCTTCGACTCGGCAAACTGGCCGACAAAGGCGAAGTTGACCGCGCCCTCGGGCACCACGTCCGGCCGGTCGCCGGCCTGGCGCGGCATGAAGAAGGCGGTGATGTAGGGCATCATCACCGGCACGGTCTTCGCCCCCGTCGCGGCGAGGCCGGGGATGTCCTCGACCGGCACGCCGAGATGATAAAGCCATTCCTGCGTGATCTCCTCGCCCGTGCAGTCCTGCATCGGCTTCTTCACATAGTCGCCCGGCCGGTCGACGAACAAGGCATAGAACCAGGCGACGATCTGGTCCTTCGGCTGTTTCCTGAAGTGGGGTTGCCGGCTGACCGTCCAGCTCAGCAGCCAGCTCGAGTCCTTGACCGTGACGATGCCGCCAGTCACCACCGTGCCGCTGAACGGATCGCGCCTGGCGATCTTGCGAATGTACGCCGGAATGCGCGCGTCGAGCGTGGTGATGGTCGCCGACGCCCATTTGGTTTCCGGGATGTGCGATCCGAACACGTCGGGACGACCAAAGGCCGGGTCCTTGGCCGCGATCCGGCGCCACAGGTCCCAGGCCGGCGCCGGCCCCTCATTCAGCCTGGCCGGTGTATGATGATCGCCATTGTCGGAATTTTCGGTCAGCGATCCGATGGTGATGAAGACGAGATCATCGGCGCCGAGATCGACGCCGCCTTCGACGCCGTTTTCGATCCAGGCAATCCGGGTCGCCTGCTTGCGGCCGGGCTGGATGTCGAAATCGACGTCGGTGACCTCGACGCCGTAGCGAAATCTGACACCGCGATCCTGCAACCATTTGACCAACGGCAGGACCATCGATTCATATTGGTTGTAGCGGTTGAACTTGAGCGAGGAAAAATCCGCCAGACTGCCGATATGGTGGATGAAGCGATGCAGATAGAGCTTCATCTCGAGCGCGGAATGCCATTCCTCGAAGGCGAACATGGTGCGCCAGTAGAGCCAGAAATTGCTCCTGAGGAAATCATCGCCGAAGACTTCGTTGATCCGCTTGTTCTCCATCTCCTCCCGCGTCGCGAGGAAGACGGAGATCAGATCTTTTTGCGCGCGACCGCCGAGTGTCAGCAAAGCCTTGTCGGGCACATCCTGGCCCTGGTTCTGCGTCACGCGTTGAAGCGAAAAATTGGGATCGTCCTTGTTGAGCCGGTAGAATTCGTCGAGCACACTCGCATCCTCGATCTCCAGCGAAGGGATCGAGCGATAGAGATCCCAGAGGCATTCGAAATGCTCCTCCATCTCGCGCCCTCCGCGGATGACGAACCCCTTTTCGGGGACGTCGAGGCCGTCGAGCGCGCCGCCGGGAACATGCAGCTCCTCAAGGATGGTAATATGCTCGCCGGCGACGCCGCCGTCGCGGATCAGGAACGCCGCGCCTGCCAGTCCCGCAAGACCCGAGCCGACGAACCAGGCCGTCTTCCTGTCAGCGCCCTCAGGTTTGCGGGGCCGCACGAAAGCTTCGTAGTTCCCGCTACTATAGTGCATGCTCAACTCCATCCTTGATCCCGACGACAATGGCGGTTCTGCGGTTTCTTGCTGAACAGCAGAAATGCCTGCCCTGCATTCATTCTCGCCGATGTCGCCCGCCGCTCAGTTCGACGACTTCACTGGTGATCTGATCCTGACGCGTGAGGCGCTCCTCGAGGCGCAGGGCCTCGCCCTTGCGATCGATGTGGCTGCGGGCGGTCGCCATGGTGCGCAGCCGTGCCTCATTCTCGGCGACGAACGTCTCGACCGCAGCCGCGCAGATGTGGGCGAAGACATATTCCGCGGTCAGGTCGCCGATAAGGTCCGCCGCGTTGATATTGACGAGCGGCGGCAAATCCGCCGTGGACGCGGGGAAAGTGTCGAGGTCGAGCGGCAGGAGGCTCGCGCGCACGATCGAGACGCCCTTGCCGCTGCTCCAGACCGGATAAGCCATGGTGATGGGCACCGCGCCGGTCTCGTCCAGATAGTCGTACAGCGCGTCGATGATGCTTGTCGCGAGTGCGGGCAGCGCATCGGCCTTGCTCGGCATGCTCGCGCTCCATGCGATGCGCAGACCGCGCTCGGCCGCAAGCGTGGCCGTGCGCGCGCCAATCAGAAGGATATGCCTGTCCTGCATGTCGGCCGCGGCGCCGTCGAGCAGCTGCTCCGGAAAAGCCCCGGCAAAGCCTTGCTCCGCACCGAACAGGATAAGGCCGCCTCTCGCACCACCGACCGCCCGCGCCGGAAAACGCGCCAGTGGCTCGTCAAGGCGGCGCGCCTGGCCAATGGCGGTGCGGGCGGTCTCCGCATAGCGTCGCACCGCAGGCAGCAGCGCGCGCGCCTGATGCGCCCGCTGCGCGGCGATGCCCTGCATGGCGTTGACCACCGCACCGAGCTGGCGGACGGTCTCGATCCGCTGGCCGATCTCGGCGAGGCGATCGCTCATGATGCAGAACCGGCCGGCTGGCTTTCGATCAGCGCTTTCACCGTCGTTATCAGAGCGGACCGCTGCGCGGTGTCGATCTGTCCAGTCCGCTCGATCTGCGCGCATAGATCGGGGACGTGATCGTCGATCCAGGCAGGCAGCCGCGCGCGGAGCGACGGTATCTCCGAGACCGCAATGCCATCGAGCAACCCTTCGCCGAGCGCCACGGCCAGCGCCACCTGGTCGACGACCCGTAGGGGACTCGACAGCGGTTGCACGAGCAAGGCGCGCAAGCGCTTGCCCCGTTCGATCTGGGCGCGGACACGCGGCTCGGGCTGCTCGCCGAAGCGGGTGAACATCTCGAGCTCGAGGAACTGCGCATAGTCGAGGCGCATGGTCCCGCTCGCGTCGCGCAGGACGCGAAGCTGCGTCTTGCCGCCGACCCGGCTCACGCTCGTGCCCACATCGATGGCGGGCTTGTGCCCCTGCGCGAACAGCTTCGCGTCGAGAATGATCTGACCGTCGGTGATCGAGATCAGATTGGTCGGGATATAGGCGCTGACGTTGCCGGCATCGGTCTCCGCGATCGGCAGAGCCGTGAGCGAACCGCCCCCCTTCTCCGTCGAGAGACGCGCCGCACGTTCGAGCAGGCGGGAATGGAGGAAAAAGACGTCGCCGGGATAGGCCTCGCGCCCGGGCGGCTGTCCGGTCAGCAGGGCGATCTCGCGATGGGTCGCGGCATGCTTGGTGAGATCGTCGAGCACCACCACCGCATGGCCGCCACCATCGCGAAAATACTCGGCCATCGTGAAGCCCGCAAACGGCGCGATCCATTGCAGCCCCGGCGCCGCGGCGGGGCTCGCCACGACGAAGATGGTGCGGTCCGGCGCGCCATGCCGCCGCACCTGATCGACCACGCGCGCGACCGCCGAGCTTTTCTGGCCGATCGCGACATAGACGCAGATCATGTCGCTGGTGCGCTGGTTGATGATCGTGTCGACCGCGAGCGCCGTCTTGCCTGTGGCGCGGTCACCGAGAATGAGTTCGCGCTGCCCCCGGCCGATGGCGAACATCGCATCGATTGCGAGCGTGCCGGTCTGCACCGGCTGGACGACGAGGTCGCGTTCGATGATCGCCGGCGCCGGCCGTTCGACAGGATCGAAGCGCCTGGCCCGGATCGGCGCGCCCCCATCGAGCGGACGGCCGAGCGGATCGACGACTCGGCCAAGCAATGCCTCGCCAACCGGCACGCGCACCACCTCGCCCGAGCCGGTTACGGTGTCTCCTGCCTCCACCTGTGCGGCATCGTCGAGCAGCACGCAGCCAATCCGGTCCCGGTCGAGCGTGTGGACGAATCCGGTCTGGCCCCGGGCGAGATAGAGCAATTCGTCGAGGCGCGAGTCCGGAAGGCCCGAGACCATGGCAACGCCGTCGCCGATCGATTCCACCCGGCCAATTGCATCGACACGCGGCCCGAGATTGGCGCGCGCGATGCAGCTCTGGGCCTGCGTCAGCCAGTCTTCAGGCGATCCGGGCATGATTGTCCTCATTGAGGCTCTCCACCATGGCGTCGAGATCGGCGCGCCAGCTGTTGCGCACGACGGCGTGGGGCGTGCGAAGCTCCGCGCCGGCGATGAGATCTGGATCGACCGCGAAGATCGGGGTCGCGGTATCCGGCAGGATTTCGCCAAGCGCGCGCGCTACCTGCGTCTGCAGATCGGCCGTCAGCGGCGCGGGCGTCGCGACGGTGAGGGGCCCGGCGGCCGCCAGGCTGCGGCGATCCGCCTCGGAAAGGTCCCCGAGCCGCGCCTTGAGCGCGTCGACCATGGCCTGCACCGTCTGCTCGGGCGGGAGACGAGCGAGCAACGTGCCTGCCATCGAGGCGGCGAGGCTCGCTGCCTTTTCCCGCCACTGCGCCGCCACCCGCCCGCGTTCGGCATCGATCGCCGCATGGCCTTGCTCGACGACGGCGTCCGCCTCGAGCCTGGCCTGCGCGAGGAGGCGCTGGCGCTCCGCTTCGGCCTCG
>QFCS01004974.1_pt1 | contig 44305 bp, 39 predicted proteins | sample 3576561 | NCBI WGS metagenome assembly QFCS01 | reverse complement strand
CCGAATGGCCCCGTACCCGTTCCCAGACTACATTGGCCTCTGACTAAATCTGCTGCGCATGATTTAGTCTGTCTTCGCTTCGCTCGACACCAATGCCAATGAAGGTCTGTCCACGGGTACTGATTGTATTTATTCTTTTTTATCTTCCCTAATTACCTGACTCCTGTTTAATGTCTGGTTTACCAATTGCTTGCAGCTTGTGGCATGTAGCCTGTGGCTCAAAAGATGCTTGCAAATTTTCCCCGGACAGCAATGGCTAACAGCTAATGGCTACCCCCCTTTCTTCCCCCCGACCGCATAAAAGGCAGGCTTAAGTAGCCAGACTGAGAGGCTTTGGGTTTTCTTAGTCTTGTAGGTTTTTGATACTCGTTGTAATAAATACGTAGCAGTATAATGAAATAAGAAATTAAGAGGGGACCGAAAATAAGTCCGGTGATGCCAAAGTAGTTTAAGCCCACAATGATACCAAGAACAGTAATAACCGGATGAACATCAGCCATTTTTTTAGCGAGCAGAAAGCGAACAATATTATCCATGCTGCTTAATACAATCGCACCCCAAAGCAGCATAAATATTCCCTGCCAGTTATTACCTGTAATGAGGAGGTAAATTCCTGCGGGTATCCAAACCAGGCCTGTTCCAACAATTGGTATTACAGATGCAAAGCCGGTAATGAGTGCCCAGAAGCCCGGATCTTTCATACCTGTAATCAAAAATGCGAAGTAGGCCATCAATCCCTGCACCACTGCAATCAGTGGAAGTCCTAATGCATTGCTGAGTGTTTGTGCCCTGAGTTCTTTTCCAAATAAGGCAATCTGGCTTCTCTTAAACGGCAAGAACAGATAGAGAGAAGCTTCCATTCTGCTTCCATTGGTGATCATGAAGTATAAAAAGAAATACATCATGATGATAGAACTGAATAGGTTAACGCCTTGTGTTAGTGCAGAAGAAACAAAGTTGGTTACGTATGATTGGAGTTTGTTGATGTTTTCAGGGGAGAGAATACTGAACTGAAATTCTTTTTGCAAATAGGCGTCGATTTGGGCGAGGGGTTCAATAACGGAAGGGAAATCCTTTGTAGCCATCGAAATTTCCTGGTACATCATAGTACCGAGCATGCTGATGGGAAGCAGGATGATAAAAAAGGATACCAGGATCACGAGTATTGCGGTCCATGATTTACGCCACTTTTTTTGTTTAATCAACCATTCAACTGGTTTTTTGCTCAACACATAAAACATGATGGCCCCAAGAAAAGCGGTAAAAAATGCCATAAGACTGTAAATCAGGAAAATGGCAATCAAAAGAATGAATCCAAGAAAAATATAACGATTAACCTTATGGTCAGGGGTATTTTGCATAGAGCTAAATTATAATATAATATTGCTTTTAGTAGTAAAATACTGAATTATCAGTGATTTCCTGGGGAAAGCGTACTGAGAGCCGCAAGCTGCAAGTCGCAAGCTGCAAGTGTAGGGTAGGATTGAACACGGATTTTCATGATTTTCAGGATTTATCATGATAGATCTTGAAAATCATGAAAATCTGTGTTCTATTATTAGCAGATAGCCTAAAATAAATGCCAATAAGGGTTTGTAGCTTATGTCCTTTGGACCATGGACTATGGTCTATGGTCCATGGACACCATCTTTTTCAACAGCTAAAATTTAGTTGAAGAATTTGCCATTTTTTAGGGCACATCCCCTTACCTTTGCCGCCAAATCGGAAAACCTGTTTTCCGGCCCGAAAGGGCACATTTATAAAACCTAATTATATCTCCTGATATGGCTACAAAAGGTAAGATCAAACAGATCATCGGTGCGGTGGTTGACGTTCATTTTCCTGATAAAACTTTGCCTGAAATCTACAATGCACTTGAGATTTCCAAAGAAAGTGGTGAAAAACTGGTTCTTGAAGTGCAGCAGCACCTTGGTGAAGACAGTGTTCGTACCATCGCGATGGACGGAACAGAGGGTCTGGTTCGTGGAATGGATGTGATCGATACAGGTAAAGCGATTGCCATGCCTACCGGCGACGGTATCAATGGTCGTCTGTTCAATGTAACAGGTGATGCAATTGATGGTCTGCCACAGGTAAGCAAGGTAAATGGTCGTCCTATTCACAATAAGCCCCCATTGTTTGAGAACCTGAGTACCGCTACTGAAGTACTGTTTACAGGTATCAAAGTAATTGACCTGATTGAGCCTTATGCAAAAGGTGGTAAAATCGGTTTGTTTGGTGGTGCGGGTGTAGGTAAAACCGTATTGATCCAGGAGTTGATTAATAATATCGCAAAAGGTTATGGTGGTTTGTCGGTATTTGCCGGTGTGGGTGAGCGTACCCGTGAGGGAAATGACCTGCTGCGTGAAATGATTGAAGCGGGTATCATGAAATATGGTGATGCCTTTAAACATAGCATGGAAGAAGGTGGATGGGATCTGAGTAAAGTGGATATGGAAGGATTGAAAGATTCAAAAGCAACTTTCGTATTCGGTCAGATGAATGAACCTCCCGGAGCTCGTGCACGTGTGGCATTATCTGGTCTGACTATCGCTGAATATTTCCGTGATGGAGATGGTACCGGTAAAGGAAAAGATATCCTGTTCTTCGTTGATAATATCTTCCGTTTTACACAGGCTGGTTCTGAAGTATCGGCCCTGTTAGGACGTATGCCATCAGCGGTAGGTTACCAGCCAACACTGGCCACTGAAATGGGATTGATGCAGGAACGTATCACTTCAACCAAAAATGGTTCAATTACCTCCGTACAGGCGGTATATGTACCTGCGGATGACTTGACTGACCCGGCTCCGGCAACAACTTTTGCCCACCTTGATGCAACTACGGTATTAAGCCGTAAGATTGCTGACTTAGGTATCTATCCGGCAGTAGATCCATTGGATTCTACTTCAAGGATCCTTACCCCGGCTATCGTAGGTGAAGCACACTATGAAACAGCAAACCGTGTTAAACTGATTCTTCAGCGTTATAAAGAACTTCAGGATATCATCGCCATCCTGGGTATGGATGAATTGAGTGAAGAAGATAAAATGACCGTACAACGTGCACGTAAAGTACAGCGTTTCCTGAGTCAGCCTTTCCACGTTGCCGAGCAGTTTACAGGTCTGAAAGGTGTATTCGTAAGTATTGAAGATACCATCCGTGGTTTCAACTCAATTATGGATGGTGAAGTGGATGAATACCCTGAAGCAGCATTCAACCTGGTAGGTACACTGGAAGATGCGATTGAAAAAGGTAAAAAACTGTTGGAAGCAGCGAAGGGATAATTAATTAATTTGAAAATTTGGGAATATGAAAATTTGAAAATGAGGCAGGCCTTAATCATCAGATTTTCTCACAACCATTAAGTGTTTATAAGTATAGAGCTAACTAATCTTATAGAATTTCCAAATTTTCATCCGCCTCAGGCGGACCAAATTTCCAAATTACTATGACGCTCGAAATATTAACGCCAGAAAAAAAGCTTTACAGCGGAGAAGTTTACGGTATTCAATTACCCGGTATTACTGGGTTATTTGAAGTACTCGACCAACACGCTCCATTGGTAAGTGCTTTGGGTAAAGGGAACGTAAAAATACTGAAGGATAAATCCAACACAGAGATGTACAGTATTCAGAGTGGATTTGTGGAAGTACTGAATAATAAAGTAACCGTTCTGGTAGAAGGCGCAGCCGCTTTATAAAAACTTATCCTGATAAAATAACCAGCTCCTGTAAATTATTGCAGGAGCTTTTTTGTGGGGTTAGGTGCTGGGTACTAGGTACTAGGTAATAGGTGTTAGGTATTAGGAATTAGGTGTTAGGCTGGATAACTACTAAAAAAAATTGCAAATTCCTAGTACCTAGTACCCAGCACCTAATCCCTAATTCCTAACGCCTAACACCTAACACCTAACACCCACCCAAGGCTAATTCAATTGCGGGTCTATGGGGTAATTGATCATCTGGCTATATTCTCCCCCAAGATCGGCGAGGGCTTTTTTCCATATAATGCCTGTATCTGTGTGGAATACCAGGCTTTTGTTTGCCGGGCGGGTGATCCAGCTTTTCTCGGTTAATTCAGCGGCCAACTGTTGTTCACCCCATCCACTATAACCCACAAACAAACGGATATCATTCGATTGCAAGGTTTTGTTTTGTAAAGCAGACAGTACTATATCAAAATCGCCACCCCAGAAAACATGGTCCGTAATCTGTATCCCGTTTGGGATCAGGTCTGGTCGCTGATGTAAAAAATGCAGACTGTCTCTCTGAACGGGCCCGCCATCTTGCAGCGGAATCGGTAAACCAACAGCTTCGGGCATTACATCTTCCAAAGTGATATCCAAAGGTTTGTTTAACACAAAACCAAAACTCCCCTCATCCTGGTGCTCACATAAAAGCACAACTGTTCGAAGAAAATTAGGATCCTTTAAAAAGGGATCTGAAATCAGTAAAATACCTGGCTTTAATTGATCCATAATGAAAAGTTAAGCTAAAGATTTTATTTTGGCAAGCCCGAAAACATGCGTTAAAATGGTGATAAAGCTGCCATTTCAATTTTGCTGCTGCGGGCATACTATTATATTTGTGAGAATGAAGAAAACTTTCCCCGTTATCGTCATACTGATTACCCTCTCTCTTTTAGGGCTTTTTATTGTACAAAGCTCCTGGTTGAATAATTTAATGGAGATAAGGAATTCAGAATTCAGGAATAAGGTAGACAATGCCGGCTTCAGGGTAGCTAATCTGTTGAATGGTTCAGCAAAAAGCACACAATCATTGCGTTTGCCAAAGCGGGGTGGACTCACTTTTAATTCCGATTTTCATCTGCATGTACTAAAACCTCCTACCATCGATCAGCGTTACAGTATGCAGGATGTTTATCGGATGATCCGTACAGAATTAAACGGGGAAGGATTAAAAGACATCAATTTTGAATTTGCAGTCATAGCACCGAATGACGATATTGAAATGGCTACACGAAACTTCTCAAAAGAATATTGGGACACTGTCGTAAACCGCCGTCATTATATTCCAATTGTTCCGGAAAGTGGTTCAGATTTTGAGGGCATCAGCGCACTTGAATCTTTGGTAATAGTAGTGCCCGATTTCAAAAAACAGGTATGGGCCTCTCTTAAATGGGAATTAATTGGTGCCGCATTATTTATGCTGATCATCATTGCCGCTTTTTATGTAACCATTCGCTCCTTGTTGAATCAGAAAAAACTGAGTGAAATTAAAAGTGATTTCATCAACAACATGACGCATGAATTTAAAACACCACTGGCTACCATATCATTGGCTGTTGATGCGATCAAAAACGAAAAAGTACAGGCCGATCCGGCAAAGATGAAATACTTCAGCGGTATCATCAAAGAAGAAAATATTCGCATGAACAAACATGTGGAAACCATATTGCAAGCAGCACTTATGGAGAAGCAGGAGTTGAAGTTAAACCTTGAACCTTTGCATGTACACGATGTGATACAACATGCACTCGATAATCACCAATTGCAATTACAAGATAAAGAAGGGGTGGTAGAACTTCACCTCAATGCAGCCAATGACCTGATTGAAGCAGATGAAGTGCATTTCACCAATATGATCTCTAACCTGGTGGATAATGCCATAAAATATTCGAAAGACAAACCAGTGCTACGCATCACTACCCATAGTACCAATAAAAATATTGTTATCAGGTTCGAGGATAATGGTATTGGTATGAATAAAGAAACATTGAAACGAATTTTCGAAAAATTCTACCGTGCTCATACCGGCAACCTACATAATGTAAAAGGATTTGGTTTGGGTATGAGTTATGTTAAGACGGTAATGGATGCCCATCGCGGAAGAATAAAAGTAGAAAGTACATTAGGTAAGGGTAGTACATTTACGCTGGAAATGTCGTTAAAAAAGCATGAGGACTAATACCGCTAAAATATTCCCGCTAATCTGTATTGCACCATAACAGACATCCATCGCCATAACTTAGAAAGCGATAGCCATTCGTCAGCGCATGATGATAGATATCCTTCCATTTAGGTCCTGTAATAGCGGCTACTAATAATAATAAGGTTGATTGAGGTTGATGGAAATTGGTAATTAACCCGCGTATCATTTTGAATTGATAACCTGGAGCAATGATGATACTTGTTTTGGTTATCAGTCTTTTCATTTCATGTTGCTTCATCCAGTTCAAAAGTGCTTCAATTGCAGCGGAACTTTCTGGAAGTACGCTACTTTCATAAGGCTCCCATTGGGTAACGGTTAAGTTTTCCGGTTTTATAGAAGGGTCTTGTAAGGTTTTAACACCTAACCAATAAATACTTTCTAAAGTGCGCAGGGAAGTTGTGCCAACTGCAATGATCGGATCCTTAAGTCTGCTTCTTAGTTGTTCAATAATATCAATAGAAAGGTCAATATATTCTGCATGCATATCATGATCCTGCATGCGGGTAGCTTTAACAGGTTTGAAAGTGCCTGCTCCAACATGTAAGGTTACAAATGCAGCATCAATTTTTGCAGCAGCAAGATTTTCAAGTAATGAAGGTGTGAAATGCAAACCAGCGGTTGGGGCTGCAACTGAACCATCATGTTTAGCATATACTGTTTGGTATCTTTTATGATCTTCAGGTTCTGCGGCCCTGTTCATATAAGGTGGTAATGGGAGATTGCCTGCAGCATGCAATACTTCCGCAAATGAAAGATCAATATTGTTCCACTCAAGTGAAATGATATAATAATCCAGTGCCTGGTTTATTTTTTTTGCAGTAAGTGTGGTGTTTTTTCCCTGGTAGGTAAATGATAATTGTAATACAGGTTCCTTCCATTTTTTTGCACCCCCCACTAAACATTTCCAATATACTTTTCCCTTTTGTAACATAGCGGTGGTGATGTCTGGGTATTGATCATCTGGTTCGAGGCAAAACACTTCAATTGTACTACCACTGCTCTTTTGGAACAATAAACGTGCTTCTACAACTTTAGTATTATTAAATACCAGTAATGTTTGTGGTGATAATAAAGTAGGCAGCTGATGATAAAATGTATCCTGTATCTTTCCCTGCTGAAAAACCAATAGCTTGCTTTGGTCTCTTTCTGATAAGGGATATTGTGCAATTTTTTCTACTGGTAAATCATAGGTAAAATCCAGTATGGCTATATCTTTCGGATGCATCACATCAATTTAAGCGGCAAAGTTAATAGCGCAGGGCGATTATCAATTGTAGGATTAGGTAGAATAATACCAATTCCTTACTAGTAAAGCATTTCCCTCCGTTTACTTTTTTGTCTTGACACCCTCCGAAGGCGGGCAAACAAAAAAGTAACAAAAAAAGTCAAGGCTTCAGAAAAAAAGCTAAAATTCATTCCATTGCGCTACAATGGATGAAGACTAAAGCCAAGCTTTCAGTTCAATGATGGGTCGAAACTGCGCTTCAGCTATTGCACATTGCCAAACATCATCCATTGCTTAACGCTCCATTACATGAATTTCTTAACGCTTTTTTTCTAAGGCCGATCGCAAACCCAATAAAATAAGAGGTTTGATACTATTCTACCTAATCCTATATCAATTGCTCATTTCTTTCTGCGTAAAAATTTCAATCCACTCCATTGTTCACTCACTGAACAAACTTTTACATCTACCCATCCGGTGGGCAATATTATTTCCCTGATAATGTCTTCTGTAAGATCGGTTTGTATGCCTGCAGATTTTTTGTACCAGGAAATCCAGATACAACCTCCTTCGGCCACTTTTTGTATTAGGGCAGGCAATACCTTTTGTAAAGAAGCCCGGCTGGTCACAAAACAGTGAATGATGTCGGCAGCCTTCGCTGTGGTGGTTAATGTGCCCGTCCAGCCAACCAATTCTGCATAATCAGCCGGAGCATCTACCAGGTGAATCCTGGAATCAGGCTCAATTCCGAGCTTTTGCCATACGGGTTTGCCAGAATATCCGGTAGTTTTCATGAATGCTTTTATAGTTGATAATCAGTTAAATGCGCTATGGGTAAGGGTCTTTCAGGCTTATGCACTTCTTATTAACAGCTATTCACATCTAATTCACATCTTCTTTTGCCAAAACACGCTGTAAATCAAGCTGGTATTGAATTACAGGCATTTTTCGTTTGTGGATAAATACAATCGCTCCAAATTCGGGTAGAAAGTGGGAAAAAGTGTTATTTTGTGTCAACAAGTGGTAATCTAAACAAATATTTATTCACCAATGACCGGATTTCACGGAGAATATGAAGCTACAGTTGACGCGAAAGGGCGTTTCCTGATTCCTGGCGGACTGAAAAAACAGTTGCCGGAAGGGGAGAACCGTTTCATCCTCAGCCGTGGCTTCGAAAAATGTCTCACGTTATATCCTTTGAAAAGTTGGGAAATAATTATTGCAAAGATCAGCCAGTTGAATGATTTCGACCCCAAGGTACGTCAATTCCGTCGTCAGTTTTTGGGTGGAGCAACCGAAATAGAGCTGGATAGCGCTGGTCGGATGTTATTGCCCGGATCATTGAAGGAGTTTGCCGGCTTAAGCAAGGATATTATCCTGGCAGCAGCCCTTGATCGATTCGAAATCTGGGATGCAGGTAAGTACAAACAGCTCTTTGAGGATTTCTCACCAGAAGCTTTCAGTAGCCTGGCGCAGGAAGTGATGACTGAAAAAATTTGAAAATGAGGCAATTTGAAAATTTGAAAATGACACATGTATGTTGCTTCGTTTTCGACTTTTCTCCGTTGCAGGCATTTTCAAATTCCCAAATTTTCAAATTTTCAAATTAATAAAAAGTGTATCACATCCCCGTCCTCTACAACGAAACGCTCGATGCTTTGTCGATAAACCCCGATGGTGTATATGTGGATTGCACTTTTGGTGGTGGTGGACATAGCAGGGGTATTTTGGAAAAGCTTAGTACGAAAGGCAGATTGATTGCTTTTGACCAGGATGCTGATGCACAGCAGAATTTACCTGATGATAAACGCGTCTTATTTGTGCCACAAAATTTCCGTCACCTGCAACGTTTTTTACGCTTGCATGAAATTGAAAAGGTGGATGGTGTTTTGGCAGACTTAGGCGTTAGTAGTCACCAGTTCGATGAAGGAGAACGCGGTTTCTCTATTCGTTTCTCTGGTCCGCTGGATATGCGCATGGATAGAAGACAACCCTTAAGTGCGGTTGAAATAGTGCGTAATTACTCAGCACAGCAACTGCATAAATTGTTTGAACAATACGGTGAAGTCAGTAATTCAAAAACGCTGGCGCATCATATTGTACAGCAACGCAATCATCTGCAGGTTCAAACTATTGAACAATTCAAGGCTATGATAAGTCCGGTGGTTAAGGGAAATCCTAATAAGTATTTGGCTCAGGTATTCCAGGCGCTTCGAATGGAGGTAAACGATGAAATGGGGGCTTTGAAAGAAATGCTGCAGCAGATTCCTGCTGTGCTTAAAACAGGTGGCCGTGTTGCCATCATCACCTTTCATTCTATAGAAGACAGGCTGGTAAAAAACTTTTTCCGGCAGGGGAGTTTCGATGAAACACCTGATAACCCCTTCTTGCCTGTTGTGAAAGAGCAGGTGCTGAAAGTGATCACAAAGAAGCCAATAATAGCCGCGCAGGAAGAGTTGAAACAAAATACAAGAAGCAGAAGTGCGAAGCTTAGGGTGGCGGAACGGGTGTAAAAAGAAACATGAAAAGTGCATTCCTCTCTCTCTCTGCAAAGGAGAGGCTGCTGGAACGAATGAAAATAAATCCCCTCTTTGCGAAGCTTGGGCTAGCGGAACGGTTGAAAAAACATTTCTCCTTCTCTGCGAAGCAGAAGCTATCGGAACGATTGGAAAAAAATCCCCTCTTTGCGAAGCAGAGAGGGCCAGGGTGAGTTAAAAAGATGTCAGAGACAGAAAAAATACAACAAAACAAAAATCCACTGAAAGGCTTATTCAACTATCAGTGGATACTGAAGAATATTCCATTCTTCCTGTTTTTATCTGTGCTGGCGGTATTATATATAGCCAATGGGCACCTGGCTGATAAAACAATCAGGAATATAAATAATACAACTAAAGAACTAAAAGAACTTCAATACGAGTATAAGACACTGAAAAGTGAAGTGATGTTTAAGAGTGAGGAGCAGCAGGTGATCAAGGCAACAGAGCCATTAGGACTGAAAGTGATTAAGGAAACGCCGGTGAGGCTGAAGAGTGAGAGATAGGGCGTGAGAAGTGAGAGGGGGGTGAAAAGTGAAAGAATTGTACTAGCTCAATGTTTGCCATCGGCAAACAGCATTCCCTCTTTGCGAAACAGAGAGGGTTAGGGTGAGTTGAAAATATATAACCGTACCAACTTGGAAGTAAAACGCGACATACTATGGAGAGTCTACCTCAGTTATATACTGGTGGTGCTTGTATGTGTGGCCATTTTTGGTAAAGCGGTTTATATACAACAGGTAGAAGGATCTTATTGGAGAAGCATGAGTGATAGTCTTCACCAACGCATCGATGAAATAGAAGCAGAGCGAGGTACAATATATAGTGAAGACGGACAAATGCTAAGTACCAGTATTCCGCAATTTGATATTTATATGGATTTCCGCGTTGAATCATTGCGCGCGAAAAATGGCCTCCTGTTCCGTGAAAATGTTGATTCCTTAAGTTATCATCTCTCTAAACTTTTTGGCGATCAGTCTAAAGAAGATTACAAAGCATTATTAAAACAGGGCTATAAGAAAAACGATGCCTATTTCCTCCTAAAGAAAAAAATATCTTTTCGTGAGTATGAGGAGCTGAGGAAATTTCCTTTGTTCAAATTGGGACGATACAAAAGCGGATTAATTGCAAATGAAAAAACCATTCGCCTCAATCCGTACAAAATGCTTGCTTTCAGAACCATCGGACTGGCAAGAGATGCGAATAAAGTCGGACTTGAAATGACTTACGACAGTATCCTGAAAGGAAGAAACGGTAAGCAGTTGGTGCGCTCAATTGCCGGAGGTGTTTATGTTCCGGTTGATGCAGATACCTATGAAATTGAACCTGAAACAGGAAAAGATATTGTTAGCACCATTGATGTGTTCATCCAGGAAGTTACAGAGAATGCCCTGATGAAAATGATGGTGAAGAACGAAGCCGAATATGGTACTGCCATAGTGATGGAAACAAAAACCGGAAAAATTAAAGCAGTGGCAAATCTTGGCAAAAGAAGTGCCGGTGAATATTGGGAAGATTTTAATTACGCGATTAGTCCATCTGAGCCCGGTTCCACTTTCAAGCTGGCCACCATGATTGCTTTACTTGAAGATAAAAAAGTAAACCTCAATCAAGGCGTTGACCTGGAAGGCGGTACCTGGAAAGTGGCAGGGCAGGTAGTGTATGATAGTGAGAAGCATGGAAGAAATATGGTTACCGTGAAACAGGCATTCGAGTTGAGCTCAAATGTGGGTATGGCCAAACTTGCGGTCGCGCATTATGCATCAAACCCTAACCGTTTTATAAGTCACCTGAAGAAAATGCGGATGGATACTTTAACGGGTATTGATCTGACAGGCGAACGTAGACCAACCATTTTTAAACCGGGTCATAAACTATGGGGTCCCACCACGCTTCCATGGATGGCTTTTGGATATAATTTATTGGTGAGTCCGCTACAAACCGTTTCACTGTATAACGCTGTGGCGAATAATGGACGAATGATGAAACCTTATCTGGTTAGCGCGGTAAAAGAAGAAGGTGTTTTACAAAAAAGTTTCTCGCCAGTTGTGGTGGATGAAAAAATCTGCAGTGACGAAACATTGCGCCAACTGCGTGAATGTCTTGAAGGTGTTTGTATTTCCGGAACGGCCGCTTCACTGTTCAAAGAAACACCTTATAAAGTAGCAGGTAAAACTGGTACAGCATTGGTGGCAAATGGAAACAGGGGTTATGCAGATAAAGTTTACCAGTCTTCTTTTGCAGGTTATTTCCCTGCCAATGATCCACAGTACACTTGTCTGGTTGTGATAAAAAATAAACCACATGCAGCGGTTTATTATGGGGGCTCTGTTGCTGGTCCGGTATTTAAAGAGATAGCCGATCGCCTGTACAGCACTTATGTACGCGTAAACAATCTTGCAAAAAAATCGAGTGGGTTAGATAGCAGCTATTTCGCGTATGCCGGTTATAAAAGTGATCTCTCGACTGTAGTAAAACAATTAAGTATTAGCTATAAAGATTCAAGTAAACGCATTGATGAGTGGGTTGCTATTAATGGAAAAAATAAACAGGTATCCATCAATACTAAACCCGTTTCAGATAAGTCAATGCCACAACTTAAAGGGATGGGATTGAAAGATGTGGTTTACCTGTGTGAAAACCTTGGATTAAAAGTTCATGTGCAAGGCAAAGGAAAAGCAGTTGCACAATCGGTACAGGCAGGTGAGGCAATAGCGAAAGGACAACTAGTAACAATAGCATTCAATTAAAATGACAAAACTGCAAGACATATTATATCGGGTTCACCTCAAACAGGTGCATGGCAGTACTGATATAACTGTTTCAGGCATTCAGATTGATTCCAGAAAACTGGAAGCGGGAAATGTTTTTGTGGCCATCAGGGGAGTAGTTTCAGATGGACATGAATATATCGATAAAGCTATTGCAAACGGTGCAAGTGTCATTGTATGCGATACCATGCCTGCCAGGTTTGAAGATGGGGTCACTTACCTGGAAGTGGCAGATACGCAGGAAGCTGTGGCATATATGGCACACCAGTTTTATGATGAGCCATCCCTCAAACTTAAATTGGTTGGGGTGACTGGTACGAATGGGAAAACTACTATTGCTACGGTGCTTTTCAAATTGTTTAATAAGCTTGGGTATAAATGCGGATTAATTAGCACGGTACAAAACCAGATCGGTGATGAAATCATTCCATCTACTCACACAACACCAGATGCGGTAAGTCTTAATGCCTTATTGAAACTGATGTTAGATGCAGGATGCAGTCATGTTTTCATGGAGTGCAGCAGTCATGCTATACACCAACACAGAATCACCGGATTACAATTTACCGGGGCACTGTTTAGTAATATCACCCATGACCACCTCGATTATCATAAAACTTTTGAAGAATACATCAGGGTAAAAAAATCATTCTTCGATCATTTGCCTGCAACTGCATTTGCTATTTCAAATGCAGACGATAAAAGAGGAGAAGTGATGTTGCAGAATACACAGGCCAGTAAATATATGTACAGCCTTAAAACCGTAGCAGCATTTAAAGGAAAAATACTGGAGAATGCACTCACCGGTCTTATAATGACGATAAATGATAAAGAAGTGCATTTCAGACTGATCGGAGAGTTTAATGCATATAATCTCCTGGCAGTATACGGTGCAGCGGTTTGTTTGGGAGAAGATAGTGAAGAAGTGCTTACGGCACTTAGCATGTTAAGTGGTGCTGAAGGAAGGTTTGATTATGTGATCAGCGGAGGATTAATCATCGGTATTGTAGATTATGCGCATACGCCGGATGCATTGGAAAATGTGTTGATGACTATTAAAAAATTGCGGAAGGGGCATGAGCAGGTTATTACTGTAGTCGGATGCGGTGGCGACAGAGACAAAACCAAGCGCCCTGTTATGGCACAAACAGCCTGCGATTTAAGCGACAGGGTAATTCTTACCAGCGATAATCCCAGAACAGAAGAGCCGGAAGCTATTTTGAGAGATATGGAAACGGGTTTAAGCAGTTCAGCAAAAAGAAAATATATCAGTATAGTAGACAGAAAGGAAGCAATAAGAACAGCGGTAAGTTATGCAGGACCAGAAGATATTATACTGGTAGCAGGAAAGGGACATGAGAAATACCAGGATATAAAAGGAGTAAAACATGCTTTTGATGATAAGCAGGTTTTACTGGAAATGTTTGCTGCGCTTAAAAAATAACCTACAAAACCAAACACCAATATGCTGTATCAATTATTTACATGGCTAAAGCAGGAATTCAATGTACCAGGTGCGGGTATGTTCCAGTTCCTGACTTTCAGGATAGCTATGGCTGTTTTGCTATCGCTGGTAATAGCTACAGTATATGGTAAGCGACTAATCCTTTTCCTGCAAAAGAAACAGATTGGTGAAACTGTAAGGGATCTTGGTCTGCAGGGCGAACACCTGAAAAAGGGAACCCCAACCATGGGTGGGATCATCATTTTACTTAGCATATTGATCCCAACATTGCTTTTTGCCAATCTCGACAAAGTATATATCCGTTTGATGGTGCTTTGTACGGTATGGCTCGGCATTATTGGCTTTCTGGATGATTATTTCAAGATCAAAGCAAGAAGGGCCGCTTTGCAAAAAGGAGAATCTTATAAAAAGAAAGATAGTGATGGTCTGGCAGGCGTTTCAAAAATTATTGGTCAGGTAGGATTAGGTATCATCATAGGTGTTACACTTTATTTTAGTAATGCCGTAACGGTCGAAAGAGAAATTATATCTACCAATGTTGTTGAACTGCAAAAAGGTGAACGACTGGCAAAAGATACCAATATCATCACCAGAAATATCAATGGTGTAGAGCGCAGGTATGTAAAAGTGAAAACACCGATCACAACTATCCCGTTTGTAAAAAACCATGAATTCAATTATAGTAAACTCATTAGCTGGATGGGTGAGGGGGCAGAAAAGTACACCTGGATCATCTATATATTGATTGTCACTTTTATTATAACTGCAGTATCTAACGGCGCAAATATTACCGATGGTATCGACGGACAGGCTGCAGGTGTGAGTGCCATTATTGGTGTAGCACTTGGTGTGTTTATATATGTGAGTGGTAACTATGTATTGGCAGATTACCTGAATGTAATGTATATCCCTAATCTTGGTGAACTCTCCATTTTTGTAGGTGCGTTTGTCGGAGCTTGTATCGGATTTCTCTGGTACAATGTGTACCCCGCACAGGTATTTATGGGCGATACAGGAAGCTTGGCATTGGGTGGTATCATCGCATCGCTGGCCATTATTGTACGAAAAGAATTACTCATCCCAATTTTCTGTGGTGTATTCCTGGTAGAACTGGTGAGTGTGATGTTGCAAGTGAGTTATTTCAAATATACCAGAAAGAAATTCGGTGAAGGAAGAAGAATATTTCTGATGAGTCCCCTGCACCACCATTACCAGAAGAAAGGTTTTCATGAAAATAAAATAGCAATCAGGTTCTGGATTGTAACGGTGTTATGTGTTGTAATGTCGATACTGACCCTGAAAATGAGATAGAGCAATGAAGCAACACAGACTTGTTATACTGGGTGGGGGAGAAAGCGGTGTAGGAGCTGCTATTCTTGGCAAACAAAAAGGATACGATGTGTTCCTTAGTGATGGTGGCGTAATAAAACCTGGGTATGAAAAAACGCTCATTGAAAATAATATCGAATTCGAATCGGCTAAACATACACTTGAGCTGATACTGAATGCAGATGAAGTGATGAAGAGTCCGGGCATACCGGAAAAAAATGAAGTGGTGAAAGCCATACGTGCAAAAGGTATTCCGGTGATCAGTGAGATTGAGTTGGCTTACAGGTTTAAAGGGAACTCAAAGATTGTGGCCATTACGGGTAGTAATGGTAAAAGCACAACCACTTCTTTGATTTATCATATCTGTAAAACAGCAGGATTAAACTGTGCACTGGTAGGCAATATTGGTTATTCGTTTGCCAGGCAGGTAGCAGAAGATCCGAAAGAGATATATGTGGCAGAAGTGAGTTCTTTTCAACTGGATGATATAAAAGATTTCCGTGCGGATGTAAGTGTGTTATTGAATATTACGGAAGATCATCTCGACAGGTATGATTATAAGTTCGAGAACTATATCAACAGCAAATTCAGGATCATTGAAAACCAAACGGCTGACGATTATTTCATCTACTGCGAAGATGATGAAGTGATCATGGAAAAATTGAGACTACTAACCATCCATACTAACCCATTACCATTCTCTATGAAACACGAAGTAAAAAAAGGCGGCTACATCAAGGGCGACCAGATGATGCTAAGAATCCAGGAAGAAAGAGTAAGCATGAGTATTTACGATTTTGCCCTTAAGGGGAAACACAACAACTACAACACTATGGCTGCAGGAATAGCCGCTACCACTTTGGGTATCAGAAAGGAAAAAATCCGTGAAGCAGTGAAAGATTTTCACAGCCTCGAACACAGGATGGAATTTGTTGCCATGGTACGTGGTGTTGAATTCATTAACGATAGTAAGGCAACCAACATAAACAGTACCTGGTTTGCCCTCGAAAGTATGACTAAGCCTACCGTACTCATACTAGGAGGGACAGATAAAGGCAATGATTATTCCTTACTGGAAGAATTGGTAAAAGAAAAGGTGAAAGCTATTGTTTGTATGGGTATAGACAATAGTAAAATAATAGAGGCATTTAAAGATATCGTACCTGTAATTGTTGAAACGGATAGTGCTAAAAAAGCGGTGAATGCTTCTTTTAAACTTGCGGCAAAAGGTGATATGGTTTTGTTGAGTCCGGCTTGTGCAAGTTTCGACCTGTTTAAAAATTATGAGGATCGCGGTACGCAATTTAAAGACGCCGTAAAAGAATTGTAATAACCCGCCAGCGGGTTACTCATTGAAGAATGAACTGTTGACATTGATATTATGCCAGAAGTAACCGATAAATTGTTTTCACAAATACCCAGCGTGCAAGGTGTACGAAGCCAGCTTGTTGACAGGGCAAGAGGTGATAAGTATATCTGGGGTATTGTGTTGCTATTATCACTGATCTCTATACTGGTGGTATATAGCGCAACCGGATCACTTGCTTATAAAATGTACAAAGGGAATACCAATGTGTACCTTTTTAAGCAGGTTTCGTTTACACTGGTAGGTCTTATGCTGATATATTTTCTGCACCGGATCAATTACTCCCTGTTTTCAAGAATTGCAACAATTCTATTCCTGCTGTCTATTCCGCTGCTGATTTATACACTGTTTTTTGGTGCAAAGATTAATGAAGGAAGTCGTTGGATTAAACTACCAATTATTCACCTCACTGTACAAACAAGTGATCTGGCTAAGCTGGCATTATTTATGTATATCTCCAAACTGCTGAGTAAAAAGCAGGAAGTGATCAAGGATTTTAAAAAAGGGTTTATACCAATTGTAACACCGGTACTTATTATATGTGCGTTGATTATGCCGGCTAACTTATCAAATGCATTGTTAACAGGTGCAACTTCTTTGTTGTTAATGTTTATTGGCAGGGTAAGCTTGAAACATATTTTGTTAACCATCGGTGTGGCCTTGATACCCGTTGCATTTATTGTATCGGTAGCTGTAATGACACACCAGAGCAAAGCCAAAAATGGTGATGCAGTTGTAGCAGAGAAAGCAAAATCGATCGGACGTTTCGGTACCTGGGTAAAACGTGTGCAGGATTTTATTTATGCAAAAGAAGCAGAAGTGCCTTATCAGGTTCAACAAGCTAAAATTGCCATTGCTAATGGTGGTGTTTTAATGGGATTAGGGCCAGGTAATAGTCAGCAAAGAAATTTTCTTCCACAGGCCTATAACGATTTTATTTATTCCATCATCATTGAAGAGTATGGGTTGATTGGAGGAGCATTTATGATATTTATTTACCTCGTTTTCTTATTTCGTTGTATCAGGATATTCAGAAAATGTCCTTATGCATTTGGTGCATTTCTGGCACTGGGACTAAGCTTTACATTGGTAATACAGGCTGTTGCGAATATGGCTGTTAATGTAAACCTCGTACCGGTAACGGGCGTAACCCTTCCATTGGTAAGTATGGGAGGTAGTTCTTTTCTGTTTACCTGTTGCGCAATCGGAATTGTATTAAGTGTGGCGAGAAATGTGGAGCAAATAGAAGGTAAGCCTGAGCCAGAACCGATAGTTGTTCATCCTTTAACAGATACCCCTGCTTAGACTATGAAAAAGAAAATCATCATAGCCGGTGGAGGTACTGGCGGACATATTTTCCCGGCAATAGCCATAGCAAATGCCATTAAAAAGCAGGCGCCTGATACTGAATTTCTATTCATCGGTGCGCAGGGTAAAATGGAAATGGAAAAAGTGCCGCAGGCTGGTTATAAAATTGAAGGATTAGATATTGCCGGATTTAACCGATCAAATCTCTTTAAAAATATTTCACTTCCGCTTAAACTGATCAGGAGTTTTTGGAAAGTGAGAAAACTTGTGAATCAGTTTCAGCCAGATGCTGTAATAGGTGTTGGGGGCTATTCCACTTTTCCTGTGTTAAGATATGCACAGCAAAAAGGCTTACCAACTTTTATCCATGAAGCCAATTCATTCGCAGGTAAATCGAATATGTTATTGGGTGCCAGAGCTGCCAAAATTTTTGTTGGTACTACCGATATGGAAAAGTTTTTCCCGCCTGAAAAAATTATGGTTACTGGGAATCCTGTAAGACAATCAATAACAGGTGTTGATGCAGTAGCTAAAGATAAGGCGCTGGAAAGATTTGGATTAAAAAATGGAGCTACCACAATTCTGGTAATGGGGGGAAGCTTAGGAGCAAAGAGTATTAATGATGTAATCGCAGCGCATATTCATGAATTTCATTCCATGAATATTCAACTGATATGGCAAACCGGAAAAAATAATGCAGGTGCTTATAAGGAAAGAGGAAAATCATATGCTAACGTGTGGGTAGATACATTCATTACGGATATGGAAATGGCTTATGCAGCGGCAGATATCGTAGTGTCTCGCGCTGGTGCTATGTCGGTAGCAGAAATATGTGTAGTGAAAAAGCCGGCCATTTTTGTTCCTTATCCTTTTGCGGCCGAAGATCATCAAACAGTAAATGCAATGCACCTTGTTTCAAAAGGTGCGGCATGGTTGGTTAAAGATAGTGAAGCACCGAAAGAGCTCTATTCAAAAATGGTGGAACTCGCAAAAGATAAAGCAATGCAAATGGAATTGATAGCGAAAATCACACCGCTGGCTATTATAAATGCCGATGAAATGGTGGCAACAGAAATACTAAAATACATACGTGGTTAAGTTAAACGACATACAGAAAATATATTTTATCGGCATCGGTGGCATTGGTATGAGTGCACTGGCGAGGTATTTCAAATCGAGGGGTGTTGCCGTAAGTGGATATGATAAAACCGTTACGCCGCTTACCACTGCACTTGCCGAGCAAGGTATTGATATTCATTATGAAGAGCGGGTTGATCTTGCCCCTAAAGATGTTGATGCAGTTGTATACACACCCGCTATTCCTGCAACACATGCTGAGCTGGTTTATTACAGGGAGCAGGGATATGTTGTGGTTAAAAGAAGTGATGTGTTACAATGGATCACTGAAGGCTCTTTCAATATCTGTGTAGGAGGTACCCATGGTAAAACAACGGTAACCTCTATGATTGCTCATTTATTAAGGTATTCAGGATACGGGTGTAACGCATTTCTCGGAGGTATTGCTGCAAACTACAATACCAATTTCTGGAGCAGTGAAAGAAATGTAGTGGTGGTAGAAGCTGATGAATATGATCGAAGCTTTCTGAAATTAGTGCCGGATATAGCTGTGGTAACTGCAATTGATCCAGATCACCTCGATATATATGGTACCCCGCAGGAAGTAGAAAATGCCTTTGTTGCTTTTGCGCAAAAAGTAAAACCAGGCGGATGTCTTGTAACCAAAAAGGGATTAAGCAGGGAAGCTGAATTAATGGCCGCGCATAATTACAGGTACAGCTATAATTCACCCGAAGCAGATGTTAAAGCAGTAAACCTGGAAGTAAAAAATGGCAGCTACCATTTTAATGCTAGTGGTCCGGGCTGGATGGTTGAAAATATAACCCTTACAATGGGAGGGCTACACAATATCGAAAATGTAATAGCGGCTATTACTGTAGCTAAATATTTGAATATTGAAGATGATGCCATTCGTGCGGCAGTAGCAGATTTTAAAGGTGTTCGCAGAAGATTTGAATATGCGTTAAAAACAGATGAGCATGTGGTGATTGATGACTATGCACATCATCCGGAAGAGTTAAGGGCTTTAATCACTGGAGTAAGGAGCATATTTCCGAACCATAAGCTTACCCTGGTTTTTCAGCCTCATTTATTCAGCAGGACAAATGACCTTGCCGATGATTTTGCAAAAAGCCTGGATATGGCTGATGAAGTAGTGTTATTACCAATCTACCCGGCTCGCGAATTGCCCATGCCGGGTGTGACAAGTGAACTCTTACTTCATAAAATGAAGTTGGCAGACAAACAAATACTTGAAAAGGAAGCAATGTTGGCTTGGGTAAAAGAACAACGGCCTTCGTTGGTGGTAATGGCCGGGGCAGGTGATATAGATGCATTGGTGAATAAGGTTAAAAATATACTGGAACAATAATAAGCAGATGCGCAAAGTGGATTGGAAAAAAAGACTGGTACAGGCTGCCTGGATTTTGGCAGGGGTTGGTACTATCGTACTGATGGGCGCTGCTATGCAAAAGAAAAGCCAAAAGGCCTGTAGCGATATTAAGATTGAAATATCAGGGATAGAGGAAAATATGTTTATCGATGAAAAAGATATTCTTGAATTGATCAACCAGCAACAGAAAACCATCGGAACACCGATAGCAAAGCTTAATCTCAGAGCGATGGAAGCGGCTATGGAAAAAAATCCCTGGGTAAGAAATGCAGAGCTTTTTATCAATAATCAACAAGTGCTGGAGGTTCAGATCGATGAAAGGCAACCAGTTGCAAGGGTTTTTACAACACAGGGAGGTTCCTTTTATGTGGATAGTGGTGGACTAAGACTCCCCCTGAGTGACAGACTAAGCGCACGTGTGCCAATGTTCACAGGGTTTCCATCAGATAATATTAAGCTATCAAAACCAGATAGTTTATTACTGAATGATATAGTAAAACTGGGCAGTTATATACTGGAAGACAGTTTTTGGATAGCGCAGGTGGCACAGATTGATATAGAGCCGGGTAACCAGTTTGAACTGGTGCCGGTATTTGGTGAACATATTGTTAGCATCGGAGGGGCAACTGATCTTGATGCCAAGTTTAACCGCCTGTATACTTTTTATAAGCAGGCCTGGTTACAGCATGGTATCCATTATTATGAACGAATCAATGTACAATATGATAAACAGGTGGTGGCAGTAAAAAGAGGCATGAGTGGTATTAAACAAGATTCAACCGCAGCACTGGAACTGATCAGGCAGATGACAGCCCCGGTTACAGACAGATCTGTTTTGCCGGTTGAAACAACAAAGACTCCGGTAAAAGACAGTGTTGTAAAATTATCGGCACCGGTTAAAAGTCCTGTTAAAGAAACACCTCCTCCAAAAACTGTTACCAACATCAACAATAAAACAAATACGAAACCGTTATCGAAGAAGGCTGAGCAGAAAAAAGAGGAAAAGACAATAAAGCCTAAGCCTAAAGCAGTGATGAAGAAGAGTGAGTAATGAGTGTGAATTGTCAATGGTGAATTGTGAATGTATTGACCATTCACCATTGACAATTCACGCAAAAAAATGGAAACAACTAAAACGCATACCTTATGAATCACAATGAATCACCAATCATTGTTGGTCTGGACATCGGAACTACAAAGATCGCAGCTATTGCAGGTCGCAAAAACGAGTATGGCAAATTGGAGATACTCGGGTTTGGACGTGCCAACAGCAGCGGCGTGCAGCATGGTCAAGTGTTGAATATCGACCAAACGATCAAAGCAATCCAACAGGCTTTGTTAAACTGCTATGAAAGTAATCCTGATCTGGAGATCAATGAAGTATATGTGGGTATAGCCGGACATCATATCAAAAGTCTCCAAACCAGGGGAGATATGGTTCGCCAGGATCCGGAAACCGAAATACAACGCTGGGAAATTGACCAGTTGCTGAACAACCAGCGCAAAACATTTATTCCTGCAGGTGATCAGATTATTGATGTGATACCACAGGATTTTCATGTAGATAATATCCAGAACATCAAGGACCCCGTTGGATATAATGGCGTTAAAGTAGGAGCCAATTTCCATATCATTACCGGCGACAGAAACGCTATTCGTAATATCCACCGCGCTGTTGACAGAAGCGGTTTAAGCACTAAAGACCTTGTATTACAACCATTGGCTTCTGCAAGTGCTGTAATGAGTGAGATCGACATGGAAGCAGGTGTTGCGATCCTTGATATTGGTGGTGGTACCAGTGACCTGGCAGTTTTTTATGAAGGTATCCTGAAGCATACAGCGGTTATTCCTTTTGGTGGTGAAAATATTACCAACGATATCCGTATGGGATTAGGGGTATTAAAAAGCCAGGCTGAAGCCATGAAAGTGCAGTTTGGTAGTGCTTTAGCTGATGAAGCCAAAGCTAATGCCTATATCACCATTCCTGGACTGAAAGGTATGCCTGCAAAAGAAATCAGTGTTAAAAACCTGGCAGCAATTATCCAGGCGAGAATGAGTGAAATACTTGATTTTGTTACTTACCATATTAAAACAGTGGGTCTCGACAGCCGTGCGCTGAATGGTGGTATCATCCTTACAGGGGGCGGATCTCAGTTGAAACACCTGATTCAATTAACAGAATATACTACCGGCTTGAATGCAAGAATCGGGTTGCCGAACGAACACCTGGCTCCGAACCATATTGAAGAGTTGAAGAAGCCGATGTATGCTACCTGTCTAGGGTTGATACTTAAAGGTTACAGCGACTACGATCATAAGTACAAAGAGTTTAATGAACAATTCAAGAAGATCGAAGTGCCTAGGAACCTGAAAGTTGAAGCCGCAGCCGAGGTAGAAATGCCAGTAACATCGGTGCCTCAGGAAGTAGACGGAAATGCAAGAAAACAGAAGTTCTGGGATAAGTTTAAAAACAACCTGATAGATCTGTTTAAAGAAGAGGAAGACCAGGTAATAAAATAAAATACAGTTAACATACGTTTCCTATATATCGTCCCATTGAAAACACAGTAATCTACTAACCCCTATAAATCGTTCTCTATGATTCACTTTGATCTTCCCAAACAGAAATCTTCCATCATCAAGGTACTTGGTGTTGGAGGCGGCGGGAGCAACGCTGTTAACTTCATGTTTGATCAGAATATCGAAGGTGTTGATTTTATTATCTGTAATACCGACGCCAAAGCAATCGAACAAAGCAAGATCCCGAATAAAATACAATTAGGCCCACACCTTACACAAGGTTTAGGCGCAGGTGCCAACCCTGAAGTTGGTAAAAAAGCAACGGAGGAATCGCTCGAAGAAATCAAACGCATACTTGAAGTAAATACCAAAATGGCATTTATTACTGTAGGTATGGGTGGTGGTACCGGTACAGGAGGAGCTCCAATTATTGCACAAATCTGTAAAGAACTTGGCATACTTACCGTTGGTATAGTAACAACGCCATTCGGATTTGAAGGTCCGCGCCGACAGCTACAGGCTGACGAAGGTATTCGCCAGTTAAAGCCTTATGTGGATACATTGCTGGTAATCAGCAACGATAAACTGAGGATCCAATATGGTAACCTCAAAATGAAAGAAGCATTTGCAAAAGCAGATAATGTTTTGGCAACTGCTGCGAAATGTATTACGGATGTAATCAACAGCCGTGGACATATCATCGTCGATTTTGCGGATGTATGTACGGTAATGAAAAATGGCGGTGTAGCAATCCTCGGTAAAGCAGAAGTAGAAGGTGAAAACCGTGCGCAACTTGCCATTGAAGAAGCACTTTCCTCTCCATTGCTGAATGATAATGATATCAGAGGAGCTAAATGGATACTCATTAATATCAACAGTGCTGAAGGTGATCATGAGTGTACCATGGATGAATTGGAAACCATCAATAATCACCTGCGCATGCAGGCTGGTGAAGACACAGATGTGATTGTTGGTATGGGTTATGATAATACACTGGATAAAAAAATTGGTATCACACTGATTGCAACTGGATTCGAACACAAAGACCCTTTCGCAAAACCAGTTGAGCAAAAAAAGCCAGAACCCAAGCAGGAGAAGATTGTTATGACATTGGATGTTGAACAGGCAGAACAAAAGCCGGTACAGCAACCAGTTCAACAAACACTCCCCCTTGAAGATAAAGATCCATTTGCACCAAGAATGGAAGAAGCGGTTGAAGAAACACCGGTGCTGAATATTTTTGCCGCTACACCTATTGTAGCTGAGGAACCAGTGGTTGAAGAACCAGCAGAAAAGTTCACACTACAGTTTGAACTAAGTACTGAAATAACGGAAGAAATAGCTGTACCTGAAGTTCCTAAAGAAGAAGTACATGTTACTAAATCTATAGTACAGGATGAGATGCTGCAGTTCAAAGTAAACGAACAGCCTCAACAACCAGTAACTACCATGTTCAGCAAACCCATGAATATTTACGCTGAGCCTGAAAAACAAGCACCAGCTCCTTTACAGGAAATGGTGCAGCCTGTAAAACAGGTTGTAGAAGAAAAACCAGTAGCGCAGGAAGAAGATATGATGATGCAACTGGTAGAGAAAGAAGAAAAACCAGCTCCTGTAGTTGCAGTTGCTCCGCCAACAAGCTTTATTGATGATTCGGTATTAGATGATGCGGAAGAGCAGAAAAGAAGGGCAGCAGAGCGCATTCAGAAATTACGTAATCTTTCTTTTAACATGAATAACAGCACGGACGCAAATAATGAGTTTGACAATGTGCCAGCATATGTAAGAAGAAATATGGAACTTTTTGGAAATACACTTACTTCTGTGGAAGACTTTTATAGTAAATACACAGTAGGTAAGGATGAAAATAATCAGACCCAAATTTCTACCATCAATACTTTTTTGGATGGCAAGAAACCTGATTAACGATTGCTTATCATAGCGTTTTAGCCTGGTGATTTTAGTTGTTGACCCCGACCTATGCGTCGGGGTTATTTTTTAGAACATTATTGTCGGATATTTGTTATACCTGTACAATCATGGAAACAATACTTATTACTGGTGGAACGGGTATGATAGGCCATTACCTCACCAAATTACTGGTGGAGAGGGGCTATCGTGTAACCTGGCTAAGCAGAAAAGCTGGAGAAGCATACGTTGACGGAAAACAGATTCGTATTTATTCATGGAATATTCAGGAGCAAACCATTGAAGAAGCAGCAATCAGTAGCGCTGATCATATCATCCATTTAGCTGGGGCAGGAGTAGCAGATAAAAGGTGGACAGAAGCCCGTAAAAAAGAAATACTGGATAGCAGAACTCAAAGCAGTAAGTTATTGGTGCAGGCACTTCAAACAATGCCTAATAAAGTTAAAACTGTTGTAAGTGCGTCCGCAATTGGCTGGTATGGTCCAGACCGGGAAGATGTTCGATTGCCGTTTACCGAGGACATGCCTGCTTATCCTGGTTTTTTGGGCGATACCTGTAAAGCATGGGAGGAAAGCATAGCTCAAGTTACAGACAGTAATAAGCGACTGGTTCGTTTGCGTGTTGGAATAGTATTGAGTGGGACCGGAGGTGCTATTGCTGAATTTAAAAAACCAATTACTGCAGGCATCTTACCCATATTTGGTACAGGAAAACAAGTAGTAAGCTGGATACATATAGAAGACCTGTGTAGGCTCTTTATCTATGCCATAGAAAACCCGGAGATAGCAGGGGTATACAATGCAGTGTCTCCAAATCCGGTATCAAGCAGAAACCTGATGAAGGCCCTTGCAAAAAATATGCGCAGGTCATGGGCCATCCCAATTCCAATACCTGCATTCTTTTTAAAACTATTATTGGGCGAAATGAGTATTGAAATCCTCAAAAGCACGACCGTAAGCAGCCGGAAAATCCAGGCCACAGGTTTTGTTTTTAACTATCCTGGAATTGAGGAAGGGGTTAGGGGTTAGGTGTTAGCCATTAGCCATTAGCTATTAGCACTAATACCATAACCTAAAGTTTTTTTTAATCACTTATAAATCACCCATAAATCAGACATCAGACATCCGCCATCAGCGATCTGCGATCTGCCATCCTAAAGGTCCCTCCTCTTATGTACCCTATAACATATTATCCAAATAATTGCCGTAATGGCAATGGTTAGACCTATATGTAACGGAATAGCATCTATGGCTTTTTGGTATTGGGCCTTGAGGTCCTGGCCAAAATTACCTATAAAAGCAGGTACTGGTATAAGGCGGTCAGAAGCTTCGAAGGGAAAGAATTTCCCTATATCTGATTTAACCTGGTATTTGAACCAGGATACGGCAATATTTTCCAGGATTAGATAATGGAAGAGGAATAAACCCAGTGCTATAAATGCTTTTTTAATCAGATAGCCCAATAAAAAGGCAATAGATAATTGTGCAAATGTTTGCAGGAAGAACAATGGTATATATTGTAATTGTTCAGACCAGCGGTAAAAATTTTTGCTGTCTGTGTATGAACCATAACCAACGGCTACAATAACATAAGATAATGTGATGATTGAAGTAATGATAAGTACATCACAGAGCTTGCTGGTGATGAAATCATTTCTGTCCCACCCATCAATGATATTTTGGCGATGTGTTCTGAATGTATATTCATTTGTAACCATCATAATAACCAGTATGGCAGGTAGTATGATAAAGAAGGAAGAGAAGAATGCTACGGTATGCCAGGTTTCGGGAAAAGAGTAGGGGTTCCCCAAAAACATACGTGCAATTTGCCCCATTTCTTTTCCTTTGGTAATATCTTCATACACCTTCAGGAACATCAGGTTAATGCTGGGATAGGTTAAGGCAACGATACCTAACATCCACCAGAATGCCGGGTATTTTTTAATTTTTAACCATTCTATTTTTATAAGGGAAAGCATAGTTTCTTTTTTAGGATGAATTAGTCGTTGGTTAATTCGAAGAACTTGGTTTCAAGACTCTTCTTCTTTAACAATAATTGATTGAGTACAACGCCATGTTCGAAGCAATGGCGGTTCAGGTCTTCCATGCGGGCAGTGCCGAGCGGGAAAAACAATTCAAACAATTTGCCATCTTGCTTCAGGTGCGAATGGCCGTTATAGCTTTCTAATACAGCTTTAAGTTTATCTGTATCTGTGGCAGAAATTTCAACGATATCTTCATTAGCCAATACTTCATCAACTTTTCCCGCAGTAATTAATGTGCCTTTTTTGAGGATGGCTACATGGGTGCAAACTTTTTCAACTTCATCGAGCAGGTGACTTGCCATGATGATGGTTTTTCCTTCCCTTGCCAGTTGCTTAATTAATTCCCTGATCTCCGCAATACCAACCGGATCGAGTCCGTTGGTTGGTTCATCAAACACCAGCACTTCCGGATTACCCAGTAATGCGGCTCCTATTGCAAGCCTTTGTTTCATACCTAAGCTATAGGTTTTGAACTTGCTGTTTTTACGTGCAGACAGTTTAACAATTTCCAAAACCCTGTCTATATCTGCAGCATCACCACGACCACTGATTGCCTTGGTAATATTGAGGTTGTCAACAGCAGAGAGATAATGATAAAAATTGGGGGTCTCAAGCAATGATCCAATCTGTTTCCTTGTTTCTGGTGAACCCGGTTTTCCAAACCAGGCATAAGTGCCTGAATTCGATTGTAAAATATCCAGGATAATACTCAACATGGTTGTTTTACCACTACCATTTGGACCCAGGATACCGAAAACACAGCCTTGGGGAACATCAAAAGAAACATTGTTCAATGCCTGGATAGATCCATATCTTTTAGATATTCCCTGTATAGAGAGGACAGGTTGCATAAGCAGTTGTTAACGATGAATAATAATCAAGGCATATTAATGCCTTAATTCCGAAGATACTTAGAATATTTTCAGATTCCCAGAAATGGGATGATCTGTTTTTTACATGTATCAGCGGTAGAAGGGGAGGGCGAATATATCACCAACCCTCTGCGAAACCTCCGTTTTCTCTCTGTCTCTGCGGTGAGTAAAAGGTCTGTTTACCGCAGAGGCACTAAGTGAGCAGAGGCTTCGCAGAGTGGGGTGATTAATTCCTGAGCGGGCGCCCGCTTTTGAGAACACTTTGAATACGTTCGAGGGTTTTTCTTTCTCCGCAAAGACTTAAAAAGGCTTCTCTTTCAAGGTCCAGTAAATATTGTTCGGTTACGAGGGTTGGTTCACTAAGATCGCCTCCACACATTACATAAGCCAGTTTTCGCGCAACCAGTGCATCGTGGTCGGTTGCGTAGTTGCCTCTCCACATGCCATTTATGCCAGCGTAAAGGGCGCCAAGTGCGGAGCGACCGAGCACTTTAATATCGCTTCGTTGTATTGGTGTAGTGTAGCCACTATCATATAATTCAATAACAGATTTTTTTGCTTCGGTGAGTCTTCTGCCGAGGTTCATCACTATTTCATCAGCACCCTTTCTCAGAATACCCATTTCAACAGCTTCCTGTGCAGAGGTAGCTACCTTGGCGGTTGCGATGGATAAAAACCGATTCTTTAAAGTGATGGTTTCTGGTTCATCTTCGTGCATATCATCTGCAGCACGTAATACAAATTCTTTTGTTCCACCGCCACCGGGTATCAATCCAACGCCCAATTCAACCAGTCCAATATAAGTTTCAGCAGCCGCACAAATTTTATCGGCATGCAGGTTCATTTCACAACCACCGCCCAGGGTAAGCCCGTGAGGGGCCGTAACAACCGGAACAGAAGAATATCGCACACGCATCATAGTATTTTGGAACATGCGTATAGCCATATCCAGTTCATCATATTCCTGTTCAATGGCCAGCATAAAGATCATGCCCACATTTGCACCGGCACTGAAGTTGGCGCCTTCGTTTCCGATGATCAGTCCTTTGAATTTTTCTTCAGCGATACCGATAGATTTGTTGATGCCTTCCAAAACCTCGCCGCCGATACTATTCATTTTTGTGCTCCATTCTAAACCGGCAACACCATCACCGATATCGTATAATCTGCAGGCACTGTTTTTCCAAACGAGTTTGTCTTTATGATTATTGAGTACTAAGAATGATTCTCCTCCAGGTATAGTCTTGTATGATTTTGAAGCCTGGTCATAATACATTCTTTTACCCTGCTCTACTTTATAGAAACTGGTAGCGCCAGATGCCAACATTTCATCGATCCAGGCTGCAACACTATAACCAGCGGCTTTCATGGCTTTTACGGTTGCTTCAACACCAACAGTGTCCCAGCTTTCAAAAGCACCTATTTCCCATCCGAAACCAGCCATCATGGCATCATCTACGCGATAAATATCATCACTTATTTCTGGGATGCGATGAGAGATATAAGAGAAAAGAGAGAAATGAAATGCACGATAAAATTCACCTGCTTTATCAGTTGCAGCAGAGAGCATTTTAATTCGCTGTTTCAGATCATCAACAGGTTTAGCTGCTTCGATGCTGGCAAATTTTGGTTTGTTTCTCGGACCATATTCCATGGTCGCGAGGTTCAGTGTTTGTATTTCCTTGCCTTCAGCCGATTTTATTTTTTTGAAAAAGCCCTGTCCCGTTTTATCTCCTAACCAGTTGTTGGCAACAATAGTATCAAGCCATGCAGGAATCGTGAAAATATCTTTTGCTTCATCCGTAGGACAATTATCTGCCACTCCTTTGGCTACTTTTACGAGAGTGTCGATGCCAACTACATCGGCGGTTCTGAAAGTTGCTGATTTGGGTCTGCCGATAATTGGACCGGTAAGCGCATCTATATCATCAATTCCTAAGCCCAGCTTATCCATGATATGAAAAATGCTCATGATGCTGAATACACCAATTCTGTTGGCGATAAAGGCAGGTGTATCTTTACAAAGCACCGTTGTTTTACCAAGGTGCAGGTCACCATATTCCATTAGAAAATCTACTATCTCAGGATCTGTATATGGTGTTGGAATAATTTCCAGTAAGCGCAAATAGCGTGGGGGATTAAAGAAATGTGATCCGCAGAAATGCTTTTTAAAATCATCCGATCTGCCCTCGGCCATCAAATGAATGGGTATACCTGAAGTGTTGGATGTAACCAGTGTGCCCGGTTTACGAAATGCCTCAACTTTTGTATAAATCAATTGTTTTATATCCAGTCTTTCAACAACCACTTCAATGATCCAGTCGCAAGTGGCAATATCTTTCATATTATCATCGAAATTGCCGGTCTTGATATGTTTGATTACCTGTTTGCTATAAACAGGAGAGGGGTTGCTTTTAATGGCAGATTGTAAAGCATCATTCACCAGTTTGTTACGTTCTGCTGGTTTGGTGCTTTCTTCAGCACCTTTGGTAACCATGTCTAACAAGAGTACCTGTACCCCAATACCTGCAAAATGACAGGCGATACGAGACCCCATTACACCACTACCCAATACCGCTACTTTTTTGATGGAACGTTTCATAAATTAAGCTTTACCGTAAAATTAGTTAGTTATGCAACTATTTGTATCGAAGGTAAGGGAAATTATTTTTAATACAGTGGGTTGGGAATCTGTGGTATAGACAAAAAATATCCAACAATAGGTTCTGTCAAGGGAACGATATTGTTGGATATCAATGGGTCTTCAGTAGAATAGTTATATCATGTTATTTATTCCTCCGAAGGAGCCGCACCTTTGTATGCCATGTAGAGGCAACCCAGGTAAACAATTAATAAAATGTATACTAACATAATCGGGGGGGATTTGTTTCCTACAATTTAAGATGAATGGCGCATATTTCAGGGAGGTTTAACAGTACTTTTATTCACTATATGTGGATAGACGAATGAATGAACTGATTTATAGCGGCTTAGGGTATGTTAAGTTTTTTCAAAACAGCTTTTGAAGTTTTATCTGAAGTAGTATTTTTTGGCTGCAAGCTGCAGGCCGTTGTTGACCTGCGAAAAACAGCTTCTAGCCACTAGCTGCTAGCTACTAGCTTTTTTTGCTTTTAATTTAACCATCCACAAGCGTGGAAATAGTAATTAAATATTTATTTTAAGTGGGTTTATTACAAAACAAATTCGCAAGACTTCTCATTTATTCAAATAATAGCAGAAAACCTAAAATAAGCACCCATCAAGGCTAGCAGCTAGTAGCTAGAAGCTCGCAGCCTATTTTCCCCTTAAAGCAATGGCTTGCAGCCCAAATTGTCTGCCATTCAACAATATTCGATTGATTTTGGGCTTCTTTCAGTTATTTTTGTTTACATGGAGCTCACACCCGAACTTGTTGATCATCTCGCGCATTTATCCAGGCTGCATTTTTCTGATGAAGCGAAAAAGGAAGTCCAAGCCGATATGCAGAAAATGGTAGCTTTTGTCGAGAAACTTTCAGAGCTCGACACAAGTGGTGTACAACCAATGTTGCACATGGGGCAAACATTTAATGTACTGAGAGAAGATGAATTGAAAGGTTCAGTAACGAGAGAACTTGCATTAAAAAATGCACCCGGCGCTGACGAGCAATTTTTCAGGGTGCCTAAAGTGATCAGAAAATAGTTTAATAAAATACGCATTCAGACATGTCAAACCAGGTAATCATCCGACTCGAACAGATCCAGAAAAGTTATTTTATGGGGAGCCAGGCCATTCCTGTACTCAAGGGCATATCTCTGGATATCCGTAAAAATGAATACGTAGCATTAATGGGACCATCTGGTAGTGGTAAAAGTACCCTCATGAATATCCTGGGTTGTTTGGATTCACCTACAGGAGGAAAATACATACTGAACCAGAAAGATGTAAGTAAGATGTCTGATGATGAACTGGCAGAAGTGCGTAATTCTGAAATTGGCTTTGTATTCCAGCAATTTAACCTCTTACCAAGACTAACCGCGGCTGAAAATGTGGCATTGCCTTTAATTTATGCGGGTGTTAGTAAAAAGGAAAGAATGGAAAGGGCAATGGCTGCATTAGAAAAAGTAGGACTTGCGGATAGAAGTCACCATAAATCGAATGAGTTAAGTGGTGGACAGATTCAGCGTGTGGCAATTGCGCGGGCCTTGGTTAATAATCCTTCCATCTTGTTGGCTGATGAACCTACCGGTAACCTTGATTCAAAAACATCGGTGGAAGTTATGGAGATATTTGGCAAAATACAGGAAGCTGGTAATACCGTGGTACTGGTTACCCACGAAGAAGATATAGCAGCCTATGCACACAGGGTAGTACGTTTACGCGATGGATTGGTAGAAACAGATAAAACCAGGAATACTTCAATGGCGGGATTCTCATAGTCTAAATATTTAGTACTGCATTAAATTTTCGTTGCTTAAATCTGAACCAATTGAATCTGTTTTTGTATATCAAACTGAATTTCTAAACAATGGCATTAAAGATTTATACAAAAACCGGCGATCTGGGTAAAACATCCTTAATTGGAGGTACCAAAGTGCCTAAGAACCATATTCGTATTGAAACCTACGGAACAGTAGATGAATTGAATTCACATATAGGAATGGTAAGTGATTGTTTCGATGAAACCCATTCACGCACGGTACTGAAAGAAATACAGGATCGTTTATTTACCATTGGATCTTCCTTAGCTTGTGACCCTGATAAAGAACCACTGATGAAACTTCCCGATTTGAAGGAAGCCGATATTACTGCGCTTGAAATGGAAATCGATAAAATGAATGAAGTGTTGGCGCCAATGAAATTCTTTATTCTTCCTGGTGGACATATAGCCGTTTCTTCAGCGCATATTGCGCGTTGTGTTTGCAGAAGGGCAGAACGGAATTGTGTGAATATGCAGGAGCAGGAAATTTTTGTAGACCCAATGGTAATCAAATACCTCAATCGGTTGAGTGATTATTTATTCGTCCTCGCCCGCTTCATAGCCCACCACCTGGGCGTAGCAGAAGTAGCGTGGAAACCGAGGGTTTGATTTCACGTGAATTGTCAATGGTGAATGGTGAATGGTGAATAGGGGATGAAAAATTTATTAATTAAAATAAATTGGACATCGTACTCGCTACTAAAATTCAAAATTCAAAATTCAAAATTCAAATTGACAATTCACCATTGACAATTCACCCCTTTCAGCTCATCCTCCCATCCTTCATATGCAGCACGCGATCGCTTAATGCTGCCAGTTCCTCATTATGGGTGACGATTAAAAAAGTTTGTTGAAACTGTTCGCGAAGTTGTCCGAATAAGGCATGTAATTCGCGGGCATTGGTGCTGTCCAGGTTACCTGTGGGTTCATCCGCAAAAATGATATCGGGCTGGTTAATCAGTGCCCTTGCAACGGCTACGCGTTGTTGTTCGCCTCCTGATAATTGGTTAGGTTTATTTTCCATCCGGTCTTGTAATCCCAGGAGTTCAAGTAGTTCGATAGCTCTTTTTTCCACATTTTTTTTAGGTGTGCCTGCGATCCACCCAGGTATGCAAACATTTTCCAGGGCAGAGAATTCAGGTAAGAGATGGTGAAACTGAAAAACAAAGCCAATATGCCGGTTACGGAAAGCAGATAATTTTTCACCTTTTAACAGATCAACCTGCTGCTGATTGAGCCAGATAGACCCGCTATCAGCCTTATCAAGGGTTCCCAGGATATGCAATAGGGTGCTTTTACCGGCTCCGGATGAGCCTACAATGCTTACCATTTCCCCTTTAGACACGTCAATATTTACACCTTTCAGTACCTCCAGTTGACCGTATTTCCGGGTTATATTGACCGCTTTTAGCATATTTTGAACCTGTTTAGACGCTCAAACTTAGCCTATATCGGGCTTTTTTTAAACATTTCTTTACACAGGAAGGCCGGGCACATTTGGTAGTATCATATATACGGTTACATTTGCAAAAAATTAAAAGGTAAGTTATGTTCTGGACATTAGAATTGGCAAGTTATCTGGAAGAAGCTCCCTGGCCAGCCACCAAAGATGAACTGATTGATTATTCAATCCGTAGTGGCGCGCCTATTGAAGTGGTAGAAAATCTCCAGGAGCTGGAAGATGAGGGTGAAGTGTACGAGAGCATAGAAGATATCTGGCCTGACTATCCAAGCCAGGAAGACTTCATGTTCAATGAAGACGAATACTAATACCCGCTTTCAGGAAGAATAGATCAAGAAAAAATCCCGCTACAGCATTGTGGCGGGATTTTTTTGTGCTGATAGCTTTTAGCCATTAGCCTTTAGCTGTTAGCTTTTCTTTTTAAAAGTAAGTTTAAAATAGAGCAGTACCAGCGTCAGGGTCAGCACTACAAAGTTGGCTACAATGACCGGACCGCTTTCTATGGCGAAACCATATACCAACCATACAATGGTGCTGGTAACAACAATGGTAATCATCCAGATACTCAAATCACCCACACTTTTAGACTGCCAGGATTTATATACCTGTGGAATAAAAGTAATAGAAGTAAGAAATGAGCCCAGGTAGCCGATTAGTTCGATCCAATTCATAATATGAATTTTTTGATCTCAGATGGCAGATCTCAGATTTGAAAAAATCTGCCATCTGAGATCTGCCATCCTCAAATTTTTATTCTACTCCCAATTTCGTCATCACATCCATACTCACCCCTGTGGTTGAATAACCGCCATCGTGGAAGAGGTTTTGCATGGTAACCATACGGGTGAGGTCGGAGAAGAGGGTGATACAGTAGTTGGCACAATCTTCTGCGCTTGCGTTTCCTAATGGTGCAATGGCGTTGGCATAATCAAAGAAATCGCCGAAACCTTTGATTCCGGTACCTGCTGTGGTTTTGGTAGGAGATTGTGATACGGTGTTGATACGAACCTTTTTCTCCAGACCATAATGGTATCCGAAACTACGGGCAATTGATTCCAGCATGGCTTTGATATCGGCCATGTCTGTATAGAAAGGATAAGTTCTTTGTGCCGCCATATAAGTAAGTGCAACAACACTACCCCATTCATTAATGGCATCGAGTTTTTTTGCCACTGCCAGCATTTTATGAAGCGACATAGCAGATACATCGATACCCTTCATAAAGTAATCGTAATTAGATTCTGTATAAGGTATTTTTTTACGGATGTTAACGCTCATACCAATTGAGTGTAACACAAAATCGATTTTACCGCCCAAAACTTCCTGCGATTGGGTAAAAAGGGTGGTTAGTTCTTCTACACTGGTTGCATCTGCAGGAATAATCTGGGAATTTGTTTTTTCGGCCAATTTATTGATCTCACCCATGCGCATGGCAATAGGGGCATTGGTTAGTACAAAAGTGGCACCTTCTTCGTGTGCTTTTTCTGCCACTTTCCAGGCAATAGAATTTTCATCGAGGGCACCGGTAATGATACCGCGTTTTCCTTTTAGCAGGTTATAAGCCATATTGGTTGGTTTAAAAATGGTTTAGTAGGGGTAAAAGTATAGAATATCAGTTAAACCCTTTAATTCCGCATCATTTCCCTTGCATTTTCCATTGCTGCTGCGGTAGGTTTTTCTCCGCTGAGCATACGGGCAATAGCTGTTATGCGTTCATCAGTATCCAGTAAGCGGATATTTGTTTTTACCTGATCGGCAACAATTTCCTTGTAAACAAAGAAGTGTGCATCAGCTTTACCTGCTATTTGCGGCTGGTGGGTAATACAGATGATCTGCCTGTTGTTGGCCATATTTTTCATGATCAATCCAACCTGTTTTGCAGCTTCGCCTGATATACCCGTATCTATTTCATCAAATATCATGGTTGGCAAGTCGATAGAGGCTGCCACAAGCGATTTAATGCACAACATCAGCCTACTCAGTTCGCCACCGCTGGCGACCTTTCGAATGGGTTCAAAGCGATTGTTATTACTTGCTTGTCCGGCAGGCTGGTTGGCATCAAAAAGAAAGTCGATCTGGTTCTTGCCAAATAAATGTAGTGCCACTGTTTTTATGTCGACTTTCAAACGTGCATTGGGCATACCAACCTGAACCAGTAAACGGTTTACAGATAACTCCAGAGGCTCCAACTGTTTCTGTCTGCTCACAGATAATTGTTCCGCCAGTTTCTCCGCCTCCTCGTATAAAGTTTTTGCTTCTTTTTCTTTATTACTGATGGCATCATCAATATTTAAAACCGCTTCCAGCTTTTTTGTTAGTTCTTCTTGAAGGGTCAACAATTCATGGGTGTTTTGCAGTGAATGTTTTTTCAGCAGTTTGTATCCCTGTGTTAAACGTTCGTTGATCCATTCAATTCTTTTTTCATCAAATTGAATCTGATCATTTATATGGTCAATTTCACCTGCAATATCCTGTAACTCAACCTGGGTACTTTGTAATCGGGTAATTATTCCGTTAAGGTCTTTTTGCAGCTCTGCAAAGGGCTGTAACTGTTGTAACAGTTGCTTAATGGTTGTAACAATCGGTTGTTCGCTTTCCCTTAGTTCATAAAATACTTTATTGAGTGCCGATTTAATACCTTCTGCACTGCTTAACACTTTCAGCTCCTGGTCGAGGTCTTCCAGTTCGTTTTCTTTGAAGGAAAGCTCATTTAATTCATCCAATAAAAATTGATGGTAGTCCGCTTCTTTAGTGAAAGCATTTTTTTGCTCCTGCAGTTGTGTTAATTCTTTGGAAGTCTGTTGCCACTGCAGGAATATCTTTTTATACTGCTGTAAAACTGTTTCATTACCTGCTAATGCATCCAATACTTCCCGTTGAAAATCGCTGTCACCCAGTTCAAGTGTATCGAATTGCTGGTGAAGGTCTACAAGTAAAGAAGTCAACTGTTTTAATTGCTGAACTGTTGCCGGAGTATCATTGATAAAAGCCCTAGATTTTCCATTTGCTGCAATCTCTCTGCGCAGTACTAGTTCCGAATCATTATCAAATTCTTGTTCCTGTAAAAAAGATAAAACAGCCGGTTTGTCCAGTATACTGAAAACGCCCTCAATAAAACATTTCTTAGTCTTATTTACCAATACAGAACTGTCTGCCCTTTCTCCAAGTATCAGACTGAGTGCCCCCATCAAAATACTCTTACCCGCCCCCGTTTCCCCGGTAATAATATTCAGCCTATCAGAAAACTGAATCTCAATCTCATCAATGATTGCATAGTTCTGTATGTGAAGCTTTGTAAGCATAGTTGTGAATTGTGAATTGTCAATAGTCAATAGTCAATAGTCAGTAGTTAACAACACTACCCCACAAATCCGCCATCCTCCATCAGACATCCGCCATCTGCCATCTGCCATCTGCCATCTGCCATCCGCAAGTTATCTCAAATTCTATTCCCCTTTACACCTCAGTATCCCCGATTTTGCGCGTTGGTCGAGGGAGTTTTTGTATTCGTGATCACCCATGTCGAGACAACGCTGGTAATATTGAATGGCTATCGCTTTTTGTCCTTTGGCTTCATAAAGTTGTCCCAGTTGAACCGCCGCTCTTGCAGCATAATATTCTTTTCTGAATTCGCCCAGTCTTATAGCCGCTAAATAAGCATTGATGGCTTCAGGTTCTCTGCCAAGGTCATCATAAATACGTGCAACCCTGTAAACATACTCAAGTTTATCTTCAACGGTATCAAAATCGGCTTCTGTTTTTCCATGTAATAAAGCCAGTGCTTCCCTGTGGTAACCGCCGTCGTTTTGGAGGCGTGCTTTTAGCAATAATAGATTCGGTTGGTAATTCGCTTTTGCATCTTTGAGTGCTTTTTTATCTGCATCTGAATCGGTGGCCCCTTTCGTAAGCACGGATTGTCTGGCATTTTCCGCAGCGGCTTTATCGCCCAATAAATAATGGCATAACCTGATTTTATCATACACATCTTTCACATAAAAATTGCCCTTGAATTTGTGTAGAAATTTTTCAAAATAGGGGATGGCTTCTTCAGGCTTAAGCTGGTACATTTTTACAAATCCCATTTCAAAATCCCAGATGGCAAGATCAAGGTACTCGGGTGATTGATTTCTGTTCTGTACAATCTGTTGTGTTAACCGCGCCTGCTTATGGTTTAAACTAAGATTGGCAGCCATCCAGCCATGAAGGTGATTATTGATAAGGTCTAATTTCTTTTCCTGTATAAACGCCAATGCTTCATCTTTTTTATTGTCCATATAAAACAATAAATACGGGTAGATAAAATTTGCTTCATTGGCAAATATTTTAGCCACCGGATCATTACTATGCACAAATGAGTGTACTGTTTTTAGTCCATCCGTAACTGAGCCCCTCATGCCCAATACACTTGCAAGCCATTTATAACCTTTTGGAATCGTGCCAATCATGGCCTGTAAAGTACCATACATGAGATCATCAGGTATAAAGTTGGGAAAAGCTTTCCTGTTTTCTTTTAATAAATTCCAGGCCCTCCGGATATCCCATCCTGCTTCCCACATTTTACCAAATTTAATAGCGGATGCTGCTTTATGAATCCGAACTGTGCTTAATGCGAATCGATAATAGGGGGAGTTTGAAGGACCTTCTTCCAATAATTCAATCCTATTGCTGAACCTCGGTTGCCGAAGTTTATAGTCTGCCGGGTTTTCATTCAAAAAAAGTATGAGGAAGTCGATATAGCTTTCCAATACTATCGGAATCAGGTTCTCCGGATTTTGCTGGCGCGCTTTCTGAATCAATATTTGTCCCTGCCCTATTTTCAACCGTGTAATTTCAAAATACGCCTGTTGACAGGTTGCATTAAAATCATACACTTTTTGGCTCTTGCCCAAAAGCGAAAGGGATAAAAAAAGGAATACGAGGAAAGATAGTTTCATGTAGCCCGAAAATAAGAAAGGACAGCCAAATAGCTGTCCTTTCAAGAATCTTATAACAAGTGTTTATTTTACTTCTACGCTATCATTCAAGTCAGCATCTACCAGGATACGACCACAGTTTTCACAAACAATGATCTTTTTGTGTAAACGGATCTCGCTCTGGCGCTGAGGTGGGATAGAGTTAAAACAACCACCGCAAGCATCACGCTCAACCGGTACTACTGATAAACCATTGCGGTAGCTCTTACGGATACGGTCGTAGCTGTACAGGAGGCGCTCATCAATATGACCACGGGCTTCTGCACTTTGCTTATTAAAATGAGTTTCTTCTTTTTCCGTATCTGCGATGATTTTTTCCAGTTCGCTTTTCTTATGGTTTAATACACCATCTTTTACAGCGATTTGTTTTTTAGCAGCTTCCAGACTTTTTACTTTATCTGCAAGCTCTTCATTTGCATCGCGGATATGTTTTTCAGCCAGTTTAATTTCTAACTGCTGCATTTCAATTTCCTTATTGATAGCTTCGAACTCACGATTGTTCTTTACGTTCTCGCTCTGCTTTTCATATTTAGCAATCAAAGCCTCACTTTCTTTCATCGTATTCTTTTTGCTTTCGATGAATTCAGTGATACCGTTGATCTCTTCTTCAATGCGGGTCTGACGGCTCTGTAAACCCTGGATCTCATCTTCCAGGTCGCTTACTTCCATCGGAAGTTCACCCTTAAGAATTTGGATTTCATCCAGCTTGCTGTCAATCTTCTGCAACTTGAGCAGGTTAACCAGTTTTTCTTCAACCGAAAAGTCTTTAACGGAAGCCATATTGTATAAGTGGTTTATTGTAAATACTTGATTCCTGTACTTTGATCCTCAGATCTAGTTATTTTCCTCTCCTGTGAAGTAGTTCACCACATTGGTTTTTACCCCGGATTTGAGGACGGCAAAGGTAGGGAATTTAGCCTGTAAAACATCAAGCAGCAGGTCGATTGTATATTGTTCACTTTCCCAATGCCCTATATCGGCTATGACCATTCTGTCATTGGCATCAAAAAACTCGTGGTATTTAAAATCGGCGGAAATATAGATATCTGCCCCCTTCGAAAGGGCTTTTCCGGTTAAAAAGCTGCCAGAACCACCACAAAGGGCTACTTTTTTGATCTTTTTGCCCAAAAATGGGGTGTGTTTAACCATTTTCAGGTCAAAAGCCGTTTTCAGCATCTGGAAAAAGAAAAGCTCCTCCATAGGTTCGGGTAATTCTGCTATTAAACCACTTCCAACTTCCTGATAATCATTCGATAAACTCATAAGATCATAAGCTACTTCCTCATAAGGGTGTGCTTCAAAAAGGGCGGCCAGCACTGCCTGCTGTCGCCAGGCCGGAAAAATCACTTCTATTTTGGTTTCCCCTTCAAAATGGGTCTTGCCGATCTCTCCTACATGCGGATTCGTTCCTTCCCCAGCCCTGAAACTTCCCGTTCCATCGGTTGAAAAACTGCAATGACTATATTTTCCAATATCACCGGCCCCTGCTGCAAAAAGGGCATTTCTGAGTTTTTCGGCATCAGCATGAGGCACAAAGCTGAAAAGTTTCATGAGCAAACCTGCTTTCGGCGCAAGTATTTTTCTGTTTATGAGGCCTAATCTATCGGCCATTTTATTATTTACCCCATGAATAACATTATCAAGATTGGTATGAATAGCATAAATCGCCACATCTTCCTTAATGGCTGCAATCACTGCTTTTTCTACATAATTCTTCCCGTTAATTTTTTTAAGTCCATTGAAAATTATCGGGTGATGCGCCACTACCAGGTTACATCCATTGGCTTTTGCCTCCAATATCACTGCTTCCGTTGCATCCAGTGTGCAAACAATACCTGTGCACTCCCAGGAAGGAGAGCCGGTAATTAATCCTGCATTATCGTAAGACTCCTGCAAAGCAGGTGGCGCCAATTGCTCAAGTACCTGTATAATATGATTGATCTTCATGTGTTTATTTTATTGAATTTAGTCACATAGAATTCACCAATGAACATTTCTGCTGATGTAAAATTTTAGTTTGGCTGATTTCATATTTGTTGATTGCTGCAGGCAAGTTACCTTCATTCTATAATTATAGGTATGCAGGAAGGAGATTTTCTTTTTTACGATGGACAAATGTTAAGGTCGGATAAACTATTGATTTCGCCTAATAACAGGTCGTACAGGTATGGCGATGGCTGTTTTGAGACGATTAAAATACTGGATGGCAGAATTTTGCTGGCCGATTACCATTTTGAAAGATTGATCAGCTCACTGGAGCTTTTGCATTTTAAAAAGTCGGGTTATTTTACCGCTTCCTGGTTAGAAAAACAGGTGATGGCTGTTGCCGAAAAAAATGGCCATAGTGAAAGTGGTCGAATCAGGCTTACTGTAACTAGGGGAGAGGGCGGTGTGTATGATGAACAAAATCAGTTTCCTTATTTACTGATACAAAGCTGGCCGCTGGCACATGGTAAATATGAGCTTAATGAAAATGGGTTGGTGATTGATTTATACAAAGATGCACGTAAAACGATCGATCGTTTTTCTGCCATAAAAAGCAATAGCTACCTTCCTTATGTAATGGGAGCTTTATGGGCAAAGGAAAATCAACTAAATGATGCAATTCTGTTAAATGCCCAAGACCGATTAGCTGATGCAACCATTGCTAATGTATTTATTGTTGCCGGTAATGGTAAAGTAAAAACCCCGGCACTAACGGAAGGTCCGGTAAGTGGCGTGATGCGCAGGAAATTATTAAAGTTGATGCGTGAAGAAGGTATACCTGTAGAAGAAGGGATGATTAATGCCGAAGAATTAACTGAAGCATCTGAAATATTTTTAACCAATGCCATACATGGCATCAGATGGGTGAGACAACTTGGGAATAATAACTATACAAATACATTCGCAAGCCATTTATATAAGCTCCTGGTTCAGTCGGTTTAAACGGATTTTCATTTGAATCTTTGAACCATTTATGGCAAAAACTGTTAACCCTGAAAAATGATTTCATGAGATTATCTGTTCAGGTTATGTGGTTTCGAAGAGATCTACGCTTGACTGACAACGCAGCCCTATATTATGCGTTGCGAACAGGAGTGCCGGTTGTACCCATATTTATTTTCGATAAAAACATACTGGATAAACTGGAAGACAAGTCAGATAGAAGGGTTTCTTTTATACATGAAGCCCTGAATGAAATGCAAACATTACTTGCGTCATTAGGTTCATCACTGGAAATTTATTATGGGAGTCCATTGGAAGTATATAAAGAACTGGTCAACAAATATGCCATTCAAAATGTGTTTACTAACCACGACTATGAACCTTATGCCCTAGAGAGAGATGAAGCTATAGCCGAATTTTTAAAGGAACAGGGTGTCGGTTTCAATACTTATAAAGATCAGGTGATTTTTGAGAAAAATGAAGTGGTAAAAGATGATGGTAAACCATATACTGTTTTCACACCCTATTCCCGTAAATGGAAGGCCAGGCTGAATGATTTTTACCTGAAAGCCTATCCAACTGAAAAATATTTCAGTAATTTTTTCAAACAACCGGTTCAATCAATTCCTACACTTGCTGCAATCGGGTTTAATGAAACATCCAAAGTATTTCCCTCAAAACAATTAGAGGAACAAATAATCAGACAATATGGTAAAAACCGTGATTTCCCACACCTGCCAAACGGAACCTCAAAAATGGGTGTTCATCTTCGTTTCGGAACAGTGAGTATCCGTTACCTGGCAAAACAAGCCCAGGCATTGAATGAAGTTTACCTGAATGAATTGATCTGGCGGGATTTCTACCATGCCATTCTTTTCCATTTTCCTCATGTTGGAAAAGGAGCTTCTTTCAAACCCGAATATGATAAAATTGAATGGCGCAATAATGAAGCTGAATTTGAACATTGGTGCAATGGTACTACCGGATACCCAATTGTTGATGCAGGTATGCGCGAATTAAATGCAACAGGTTATATGCATAATCGGGTACGCATGATTGTTGCATCGTTTTTAACCAAGCACTTACTAATCGATTGGCGTTGGGGTGAAGCTTATTTTGCACAAAAGCTACTCGATTTCGATTTGGCTGCCAATAACGGTGGATGGCAATGGGCCAGCAGTAGTGGCTGCGATGCTGCGCCTTATTTCAGGGTATTTAATCCTAGATTACAAACAGAAAAATTTGATAAAGACCTCACTTATATTCGAAAGTGGGTACCTGAATTAAATGAGTTCAATTATCCTCAACCCATCGTGCAACATGAATTGGCAAGAAAACGTGTGCTTGAAGTTTATGCGAAAGCATTGAAGGGGGGATAGCTGTAAGACTTTTGCTTATCTGCTATTAATAGAACACAGATCTTCATGATTTTCAGGATTTATCATGATTGATCTTGAAAATCATGAAGATCTGTGTTCCATCATACGCTACACTTACAGCTCGCAGTTAAATTTCCTCGAACAACAATGGCTTTAATACGTAAGCTCATTAAGATTCTAAGAGCTAAAAGCGCGCTTATCTAAAACTAATCAACTCTACATCAAAAATCAGCGTACAATTAGGTCCTATTTGTGCGCTAACCTGGCGATCACCATAGGCAAGGTGTGGAGGAATGAAGAAACGCCATTTACTTCCGGTAGGCATAAGTTGCAATCCTTCGGTCCAACCTTTGATAACCATATTCAGGGGAAATGCGGCAGGTTTGCCACGTTGTACAGAACTATCAAAAACAGTTCCATCTATTAAAGTTCCATGATAATGACAAGTTACTTCATTATGCGCAGCCGGTTTTTCACCCGAGCCAGCAACAAGTATTTCATATTGAAGTCCACTTTCCAGTGCATTAACTTCAGGCCTCTGCTTATTTGAATCTAAAAATGCCTGACCAGCTGCAAGATTCGCCGCTGCTTTTTCAGCTTTCATTTGTGCTAATTGATCTGCTACTCCCATATACGATTTTTTTGCAAAAATAACAAACAATACGGAGCATTTTCCATGTTATATTATTGTAAACTTACCATTAATTCTTCTCTAATAACAGTGTATTACTATCGCTTCTGTTTAACATTGGCCTCCCAAAACTACCGATATGACCGCCATAACCAATCAACAGGGAGAAACGATTGCATACCTGCATCTCAATATTATTCTTAATCCAGATAGAGATACGGTATGGGGATTGATTCTCGGTAATTGTGTTTTCGGCGAAACAGAAGCACCTGTTGGTAAATTCTTTAAAGACAGTTTCAGGGGAATGAATTGTGAAATTATCGCTGAACTTGGATCAGAAACTTCTTCCGAACGCCCATCAAATGAACCGGCAATTCTCAAACAGGCATGGGCAAAATTAACAGGCGTAAAAAATCATCTTTGTATGTGGGTGGAAGAAAAAAATAAATGGTCGGATGAAGCATTCGAACAATTTCTTCAGTTATCACATCGCAATGCAATAGCAGTGTAGGTTTTTAAGCAATTAGCAATTAGCCTTTAGCATGTCATGTCCTGACAAAAGTTGACACTTTTTCTTCTGTTCTGGCATTTGCTAACCCATGTACTATGGCTGGTATTTGAAGGTTCAATGACCAATGTGGACGTTTTTCATTGTAAGCCTTTATACCTTCTCTTACACATTG
>QFCS01004877.1_pt1 | contig 44365 bp, 53 predicted proteins | sample 3576561 | NCBI WGS metagenome assembly QFCS01 | reverse complement strand
GGGTTCGGTCAAGCCGCACAAGAAGTTCATGGCTGAAGCCTATATCCTGACGAAGGAAGAAGGCGGCCGTCATACGCCGTTCTTCACGAACTACCGTCCGCAGTTCTACTTCCGCACGACGGACGTCACGGGCATCGTGTCTCTGCCGGAAGGCACGGAAATGGTCATGCCGGGCGACAACGTGACGGTTGCCGTCGAACTGATCGTTCCGATCGCGATGGAAGAGAAGCTGCGCTTCGCCATCCGTGAAGGCGGCCGCACCGTCGGCGCCGGCATCGTTGCCTCGATCATCGAGTAACATTCGGGCCACAGGCCGCTGAAATAGGAAGGGCAGGGGTCAACCCTGCCCCTCCGGTCTTTGAAAATTTAGCGGACTGGCCTTTCGGCAATTGTGTTTTCGTGTGCGTTCCTTTATGGGAACCGCCAGAATCAAAAAGCGCGCTTTCCCAAGAGAATCGCGCGGATAACGAACTAAGGAAAAGTCGTATGAACGGCCAGAACATCCGCATCCGCCTCAAGGCGTTTGACCACCGGATCCTTGATGCCTCCACGCGCGAAATCGTGTCGACGGCAAAGCGCACCGGCGCAAGCGTCCGCGGTCCCGTTCCGCTCCCGACCCGTATTGAAAAGTTCACGGTCAACCGTTCGCCCCACGTCGACAAGAAGAGCCGTGAACAGTTCGAGATGCGCACCCACAAGCGCCTGCTCGACATCGTAGATCCGACGCCGCAGACGGTCGATGCTCTCATGAAGCTCGACCTGGCGGCCGGTGTAGACGTAGAGATCAAGCTCTAAGTCCGGCGCAAGCCGAAATAACAAGGAAGGTACGTGGCATTAAGCCGACGTCTTCTAAAAACGGGAAACCCGACGGCCTTTCGGCCCGAGTGGAATCCTTAAACCAAGAGGCATGACGGGGCGTCACGATCCCGCCAGGACTTCTAAGAGGATTGAACCATGCGTTCAGGTGTGATTGCACAGAAAGTAGGGATGACTCGCGTCTATAATGACGCAGGTGAGCACATCCCCGTAACAGTATTGCGACTGGACAATGTCCAGGTCGTTGCCCAGCGTACGCAGGACAAGAACGGCTACACGGCCGTCCAGCTCGGCGCCGGCTCTTCCAAGGTGAAGAACACGGCAAAGGCGCTGCGCGGCCAGTTCGCCGCCGCAAGCGTCGAGCCGAAGGCCAAGCTCGTCGAGTTCCGCGTTTCGGAAGACAACCTCATCGAGATCGGTGCGGAACTGACCGCGAGCCATTTCGTCGCCGGCCAGCTCGTCGACGTCACCGGCACCACGATCGGTAAGGGTTTTGCCGGTGCCATGAAGCGCCACAACTTCGGCGGTCTTCGTGCAACGCACGGCGTTTCCGTTTCGCACCGCTCGCACGGTTCGACGGGTAACAACCAGGACCCGGGCAAGGTCTGGAAGGGCAAGCGCATGGCCGGCCACATGGGCCAGACGCGCGTCACCACCCAGAACCTCGAAGTCGTCTCCACCGACGAAGAACGCGGTCTCATCCTCGTCAAGGGCGCGGTCCCGGGCTCCAAGGGCGCCTGGATCGTTGTCCGTGACGCCGTCAAGTCCGGCACCCCGTCCGACGCTCCGCGTCCGGCCGCCGTGCGCGCCGCAGCCAAGTAAGGGAGCCTGATCATGGATCTCAAAGTCACGACCCTCGACGGGAAGGACGCCGGCAAGGTCTCTCTTTCCGACGCGATCTTCGGCCTCGAGCCGCGCGAAGACATCATTGCCCGCGTCATCCGCTGGCAGCTCGCCAAGAAGCAGCAGGGCACGCACCAGTCGCTGACCCGCGGCGAAGTCTCGCGCACCGGCTCCAAGATGTACAAGCAGAAGGGTACGGGCCGCGCTCGTCACCATTCGGCGCGCGCTCCGCAGTTCCGCGGCGGTGCCAAGGCCCACGGCCCGGTATCCCGCAGCCATGCCCACGACCTGCCCAAGCAGGTTCGCGCGCTCGGCCTGCGTCACGCCCTCTCGGCCAAGATCAAGGCTGACGACGTCATCATCGTCGACGACCTCGTCGCCGCGGAAGCAAAGACGAAGGCTCTCGCCGGCGCATTCGCTTCGCTCGGCCTCACCAATGCCCTCTTCATCGGCGGCGCGGAACTTGACGGCAACTTCAAGCTCGCAGCACGCAACATCCCGAACGTGGATGTTCTTCCGATCCAGGGTATCAATGTTTACGACATCCTGCGCCGCGGCAAGCTCGTGCTCTCCAAGGCTGCTGTAGAAGCCCTCGAGGAGCGGTTCAAATGACGGATCTTCGCCACTACGATGTGATCGTATCCCCCTCGATCACCGAAAAGTCGACGCTGGTCTCCGAAAACAACCAGATCGTCTTCAACGTTGCCAAGCGCGCTTCCAAGCCTGAAATCAAGGCTGCCGTGGAAGCTCTCTTCGGCGTCAAGGTCACGGCTGTGAACACGCTCGTCCGCAAGGGCAAGATCAAGCGTTTCCGCGGCTTCGCCGGCCGGCAGGGAGATGTCAAGAAGGCTATCGTCACGCTCGCTGACGGTCAGTCCATCGACGTCTCCACCGGGCTCTAATCGGGCAGTCGGCTAAAGAGGAAACAAGAAAATGGCATTGAAACACTTCAATCCGACCACTCCGAGCCAGCGCCAGCTGGTCATCGTCGACCGGTCGGGCCTTTACAAGGGCAAGCCCGTCAAGGCTCTGACCGAAGGTCTGTCCAAGAGCGGCGGTCGTAACAACCTCGGTCGCATCACCGCCCGCTTCATCGGCGGCGGTCACAAGCGCACCTACCGTCTCATCGACTTCAAGCGTCGCAAGTTCGACGTCGAGGGCACGGTCGAGCGCCTGGAATACGACCCGAACCGCACGGCGTTCATCGCTCTGGTGAACTATGCCGACGGCGAGCAGGCCTATATCCTGGCTCCGCAGCGCCTGGCAGCCGGCGACAAGGTCATCGCTTCCAGCAAGGCCGTCGACGTCAAGCCCGGCAACACCATGCCGCTGCAGTACATCCCGGTCGGTTCGATCGTTCACAACGTCGAGATGAAGCCGGGCAAGGGCGGCCAGATCGCCCGCTCCGCCGGTACGTTCGTCCAGCTCGTCGGCCGCGACCAGGGCATGGCGATCCTTCGCCTGAACTCGGGCGAACAGCGCCTGGTTCACTCGTCCTGCCTCGCAACGGTCGGCGCCGTATCCAACCCGGATCACGGCAACATCAACGACGGCAAGGCCGGTCGTACCCGTTGGCGCGGCAAGACCCCGCACAACCGCGGTGTCGTCATGAACCCCGTCGACCACCCGCACGGTGGTGGTGAAGGCCGCACCTCCGGTGGTCGTCACCCGGTTTCCCCGTGGGGCAAGCCCACCAAGGGCAAGCGTACCCGCTCGAACAAGTCGACCGACAAGTTCATCATGCGCTCGCGCCACTTGAAGAAGAAGTAAGAGAGGTTAGTCAGAAATGGCTCGTTCAGTATGGAAAGGCCCGTTTGTTGACGGCTATCTTCTCAAGAAGGCTGAGAAGGTTCGTGAAGGCGGTCGCAGCGAAGTGATCAAGATCTGGAGCCGTCGCTCCACGATCCTGCCGCAGTTCGTCGGTCTCACCTTCGGCGTCTACAACGGCTCGAAGCATATCCCGGTGGCCGTCAACGAAGACATGGTCGGCCACAAGTTTGGTGAATTCGCTCCCACCCGGACCTACTACGGTCACGGTGCGGACAAGAAGGCGAAGAGGAAGTAACGATGGGTAAGGCTAAAGCCGAACGTCGGCTGAAGGATAACGAGGCGCAGGCTATCGCGCGCACGATCCGCGTCAGCCCCCAGAAGCTCAACCTGCTTGCTGCGCTCATCCGCGGCAAGAAGGTGGACCGGGCTCTCGCCGAGCTTGAGTTCTCGCGCAAGCGTAGCGCCGAGACCGTCAAGAAGACGCTTGAATCCGCGATCGCCAACGCGGAGAACAACCACGACCTCGACGTTGACTCGCTCATCGTCGCCGAGGCGTATGTCGGCAAGTCGATCGTCATGAAGCGCTTTGCCGCTCGTGGCCGCGGCCGTGCATCGCGGATCGAGAAGCCCTTCTCGCATCTGACGATCGTCGTCCGTGAAGTCGAAGCCAAAGGGGAGGCCGCATAATGGGCCAGAAGATTAATCCGATCGGTTTCCGCCTCGGCATCAACCGTACCTGGGACAGCCGCTGGTTCGCCGACAACGCCGAATACGGCCAGCTGCTCCACGAAGACCTGAAGATCCGCAAGTTCGTCATGGACGAGCTGAAGCAGGCCGGTATCGCCAAGGTCGTCATCGAGCGCCCGCACAAGAAGTGCCGCGTCACGATCCACTCGGCTCGCCCGGGTCTGATCATCGGCAAGAAGGGTGCGGACATCGAGAAGCTCCGCAAGAAGCTTTCCGAGATGACGAATTCCGAAACGCACCTCAACATCGTTGAAGTGCGCAAGCCGGAAGTCGACGCGACCCTCGTCGCCCAGTCGATCGCCCAGCAGCTCGAGCGCCGCGTGGCTTTCCGCCGTGCGATGAAGCGCGCTGTTCAGTCGGCGATGCGTCTTGGCGCCGAAGGCATCAAGATCACCTGCGCCGGCCGTCTCGGCGGTGCGGAAATCGCCCGTACGGAATGGTACCGCGAAGGTCGCGTTCCGCTTCACACGCTGCGTGCAGACATCGACTACGGTACGGCTGAAGCCGAAACCGCATTCGGCATCTGCGGCATCAAGGTCTGGATCTTCAAGGGCGAAATCCTTGAGCACGATCCGATGGCCTCTGAGCGTCGTGCAAGCGAAAGCGACAGCCAGGGCCCCGCAAGCCGCGATCGCGATCGTGGCGACCGCCGTCGTGAAAACGCGTAACAGTCGCGTTTGGCAGCCAATATCGGAGAAGTAAAAAAATGTTGCAGCCAAAGCGTACCAAGTACCGCAAGCAGTTCAAGGGCCGCATCAAGGGTGTCGCCAAGGGCGGCTCCGAGCTCGCCTTCGGCGAGTTCGGCTTGAAGGCTCAGGAACCGAACCGCGTGAACGCTCGCGAGATCGAAGCGGCCCGCCGCGCGATCACCCGTTACATGAAGCGTGCCGGCCGTGTGTGGATCCGCGTGTTCCCCGACGTGCCCGTCACCGCCAAGCCGACGGAAGTCCGCATGGGTAAGGGTAAGGGTTCGGTCGAATACTGGGCAGCCAAGGTCAAGCCCGGCCGTATGATGTTCGAGATCGACGGTGTTTCCGAGGAAATCGCGCGTGAAGCGCTTCGCCTCGGCTCGGCCAAGCTCTCGGTCAAGACGCGCTTCGTACAGCGCATTGCAGAGTAAGGAGCGAGCGCCATGAAAGCCGCAGACGTCAAGGCGCTGAGCGCCGACCAGCTCAACGAAGAGCTTGCCAAGCTGAAGAAGGAGCAGTTCAACCTGCGCTTCCAGAAGGCCACCGGCCAGCTCGAGAAGACCTCGCGCATCAACGAAGTCCGCAAGGATATCGCGCGCGTCAAGACCATTGCCCGCCAGAAGGCGGCAGAAGCCAAGGCCTAAGGACCAAATAATATGCCGAAACGCATTCTGCAGGGCACTGTTGTCAGCGACAAGAACGACAAGACCGTTGTCGTTCGCGTCGAACGCCGTTTTGCCCATCCGCTGCTTCAGAAGACCGTTCGCCGGTCCAAGAAGTACAAGGCGCATGACGAAACCAACCAGTACAAGGTCGGCGACGTCGTTTCCATCCAGGAATGCGCCCCGATCTCCAAGGATAAGCGCTGGACCGTCGTATCGGCCCACGCTTAATAACATCGGATTTTGCGCCGGGCCCTTGTGTTCGGCGCAAAACCCTGTATGAAGCAGCGCAAGGACGCTCGGAATCGCGAGCGTTCTTTTGCTTTGAGCGCACGGAAGGTCCATCGGTTCGCCGACGTGGAAACCACCCTGGCAAAAGACCATCCCGCGCGAAAAACATGAATTTCCATATGCTGGAACAGGGGGCCCCTCCTCAATCGAGAGAGGCCCAACCGGTCCGGTAAAACAAGAAGGCGACCTGACATGATTCAGATGCAGACTAACCTCGACGTCGCGGATAATTCCGGCGCACGTCGTGTCATGTGCATCAAGGTGCTGGGCGGCTCCAAGCGCAAGTACGCTTCGGTCGGCGACGTGATCGTCGTCTCGATCAAGGAAGCTATCCCGCGCGGCCGCGTGAAGAAGGGTGACGTGATGAAGGCGGTTGTCGTGCGCACCGCCAAGGACATCCGTCGCCCCGATGGCAGCGTCATCCGTTTTGACAACAACGCAGCCGTCCTGATCGACAACAAGAAAGAGCCGATCGGCACCCGTATCTTCGGACCGGTTCCGCGCGAACTTCGCGCCAAGAACCACATGAAGATCATCTCGCTGGCTCCGGAAGTACTGTAAGGAGCGATGGCTATGCAAAAGATTCGTAAGGGCGACAAGGTCGTCGTGCTCACCGGCAAGGACAAGGGCCGTACCGGTGAAGTCGTACAGGTCATGCCGAAGGAAGACCGCGCGGTCGTCAAGGGTATCAACCTGGTGAAGCGTCACCAGCGCCAGACCCAGGCCCAGGAAGCCGGCATCATCACCAAGGAAGCTTCGATCCATCTGTCGAACCTCGCGATCGCCGACCCCAAGGACGGCAAGCCGACCCGTGTCGGTTTCAAGATCGAAGGCGACAAGAAGGTTCGTGTAGCAAAGCGTTCGGGAGTGTCGATCGATGGCTGACACCAAGTATGAGCCGCGCCTCAAGAAGGAATACGTCGAGCGTATCCGCAAGGCGCTTCAGGAGCAGTTCTCCTTCGCCAACGAGATGCAGATCCCGCGCCTCGACAAGGTCGTCATCAACATGGGCGTTGGTGAATCGACGGGCGACTCGAAGAAGCCGACCGTAGCGGCCGGTGACCTCGCAGCGATTGCCGGCCAGAAGCCGGTCATCACGCGGGCTCGCAACTCCATCGCCGGCTTCAAGCTGCGCGAAGGCATGCCGATCGGCGCAAAGGTCACCCTTCGCGGCGCCCGCATGTATGAATTTCTGGATCGCCTCGTGAACATCGCGCTGCCCCGCGTACGCGACTTCCGTGGTCTGAACCCGAAGTCCTTCGATGGCCGTGGCAACTTTGCCATGGGTATCAAGGAGCACATTGTGTTCCCGGAGATCAACTACGACAAGGTTGATCAGATGTGGGGCATGGACATCATCGTTTGCACGACGGCAAAGACGGACGACGAAGCGCGGGCTCTTCTGAAAGAGTTCAACTTCCCGTTCCGCGCCTGACCGTAACGACAAGCGTAAAGAAGGATAACAACTGTTATGGCTAAAACCAGCGCAGTCGAGAAGAACAACCGCCGCCGCAAGCTGGTCGCCGCTCAGGCGTCCAAGCGTGCCGCCCTCAAGGCGATCATCCAGAACCAGTCTCTTCCCATCGAAGAGCGCTTCAAGGCGACCCTGAAGCTTGCCGAAATGCCGCGCAATGGCTCCAAGACCCGCATCCGCAACCGTTGCGAAGTCACGGGCCGTCCGCGCGCTTTCTATCGCAAACTCAAGATGTCGCGTATTGCGCTTCGCGAACTGGGCAATCTCGGCAAGGTGCCGGGCATCGTCAAGTCGAGCTGGTAAGGAGACGGGCACATGGCAATGACTGATCCCTTGGGCGATATGCTCACCCGTATCCGCAACGGCGCCGCACGCCGCAAGTCCAGCGTTTCGACGCCGGCTTCCAAGCTGCGCGCTCGCGTTCTGGACGTCCTTCAGTCGGAAGGTTACATCCGCGGATATTCGGAAGTCGAATTCGGCAACGGCAAGTCCGAGCTGAACATCGAACTCAAGTACTATGAAGGCGCGTCCGTGATCCGCAAGATCGACCGCGTCTCCAAGCCGGGCCGCCGGGTCTATGTCTCGGTAAAGTCCATTCCGCAGGTCGCGAACGGCCTCGGCATCACCATCCTTTCGACCCCGAAGGGCGTGATGGCCGATCACCAGGCACGCGAACAGAACGTTGGTGGCGAGATCCTTTGCTCGGTCTTCTAAGGCTGAGCAAGGAACTCCATAACGAACAGACAGGATAAAACAATGTCTCGTATCGGTAAGAAGCCCGTTCCGGTTCCCGCTGGTGTCACCGCGACCGTCGATGGTCAGAAGGTCACCGCGAAGGGCCCGAAGGGCGAACTGTTCTTCGTCGCAAACGACGAAGTTTCGGTGAAGCTCGAAGACAACTCCGTTGTCGTCCAGCCGGTCAACGATAGCAAGGATGCCCGTTCCAAGTGGGGCATGTCCCGCACGATGGTCGAAAACATCTTCAAGGGTGTCAAGGACGGCTACGAGCGCAAGCTCGAAATCAACGGCGTCGGTTACCGCGCGTCGCTCCAGGGCAAGAACCTGCAGCTGGCCCTCGGTTTCAGCCACGACGTCGTCTACCAGACGCCGGAAGGCATCTCGATCGCCGTTCCGAAGCCGACGGAAATCATCATTTCCGGCATCAGCAAGCAGCAGGTCGGCCAGGTCGCCGCGGAAATCCGCGAATACCGTGGCCCCGAGCCCTACAAGGGCAAGGGCGTCAAGTATGCCGAAGAGCGGATCGTCCGCAAAGAAGGCAAGAAGAAGTAAGGATCACGCGAAATGGCTAGCAGGAAAGAAGCTCTCCAGCGCCGCGCCAACCGCGTGCGCCGTTCCATCAAGGCGGTCGCCAATGGCCGTCCGCGCCTGTCTGTTCATCGCTCGTCGAAGAACATCTACGTACAGGTCATCGATGACGTGGCCGGCACGACGCTTGCGTCCGCCTCCACGCTCGACACCGATCTGCGCTCGTCTTTGAAGACGGGCGCCGACACGGCAGCAGCCGCTGCCGTCGGCAAGCTCATCGCCGAGCGTGCCGTCAAGGCAGGCGTCAAGGAAGTCGTTTTCGACCGTGGCGCCTTCATCTATCACGGCCGCATCAAGGCTCTTGCCGAAGCTGCCCGTGAAGGTGGTCTGAACTTCTGATCAGTCGGCCGGGCGCCTGGTGCGCGCCGCCGATCCTCAGCAGGGTATCGGTCGCTTCCATTTCATGAAATGGGAGCGACTTTCGTCAATCTGCCGATTGCACCCGGAAAAGAAAAAGGAAAAGGACAATGGCACAGGAAAAGCGCGGTCGTGACGACCGCCAGAACCGCGAAGAGCGCGACAGCGAGTTTGTCGACAAGCTCGTCGCGATCAACCGCGTCGCGAAGGTCGTCAAGGGCGGCCGTCGTTTCGGTTTTGCAGCTCTCGTCGTCGTCGGCGACCAGAAGGGCCGCGTCGGCTTCGGCCACGGCAAGGCTCGTGAAGTTCCGGAAGCCATCCGGAAGGCCACCGAAGCCGCCAAGCGCGACCTCATCTTCGTTCCGCTGCGCTCCGGCCGCACGCTGCACCACGACGTGCACGGCCGCCACGGCGCCGGCAAGGTTCTGCTGCGTTCGGCCAAGGCCGGTACCGGCATCATCGCAGGCGGCCCGATGCGCGCCGTCTTCGAAACGCTCGGCGTCCATGACGTCGTCGCCAAGTCGACCGGTTCCTCGAACCCGTACAACATGATCCGTGCGACGTTCGACGCTCTCAAGAGCCAGATGCACCCGAAGGACATCGCGGCACAGCGCGGCATGAAGTACGCCACGCTGCAGGCCCGTCGTCAGTCCGCCGGCGTCGCTGCCGAAGAATAAGGAGCACTGATCCATGGCTAAGAAAGAAACCGCCAAGAAGACGGTGACTGTCGAGCAGATCGGCAGCCCCATCCGCCGTCCGGCCATCCAGCGCGCAACGCTCGTCGGCCTGGGCCTCAACAAGATGCATCGGGTTCGCACGCTGGAAGACACCCCGTCTGTCCGCGGCATGATCCGTGCCGTCCAGCACCTCGTTCGCGTCGTCGAAGAGAAGTGAGGGGATAGATCATGAAACTCAACGAAATCAAGGACAACGAAGGCTCGTCGAAGGGCCGCAAGCGCCTCGGTCGCGGTATCGGTTCCGGCAAGGGCAAGACCGGTGGTCGCGGTGTGAAGGGTCAGAAGGCTCGTTCGGGCGTCGCAATCAACGGCTTCGAAGGCGGTCAGATGCCCATCTACCGTCGCCTGCCGAAGCGCGGCTTCAACAACATCTTCTCGTCCGACTTTGTCATCGTCTCGCTGGACCGCGTCCAGAAGGCGATCGATGCCGGCAAGCTCGATGCCAAGGCGACCGTCGATGCGGCCGCCCTCAAGGCAGCCGGCGTCATCCGTCGCGAGAAGGACGGCGTGCGGATCCTGGCCGATGGCGAACTGAAGGCCAAGGTCGCCTTCGAGGTCGCCGGCGCTTCCAAGCCGGCGGTCGAGAAGATCGAAAAGGCCGGCGGCTCCATCAAGCTTCTGGTCGCAGCCGCGGAAGCCGCTGAATAATTCGACGAAATTATCGCCCGGTGTGCTTCACACCGGGCGATTTTGCTCCCATATGTGAGCCTCAAGACGACAAGGGATTCTGCCCCGTCGTATCCGGAATAAACGCTACGGCGACCTTTGCACGTCGCTTGCGACGCGCAAAGGTCGCCGTAGAATTTTAAAACTGCTACATAATTCCTTGGATCAATTCTGGTCCAAGGAATTATGTAGCGCGGTGAGGCCGGGATTGCTTGACAATCCGCGTTTCAACCGGTTTAGGCTCCATCCGCCCGCTTTGCTGCAACCGGCACAGGGGCAAGACGAATTTCAGCATGCGCCATCGGTCCGAGGAGGGGCGAGGGGGCGTGCCAACGGATCAGCCAATCCGGACCCGGCCGGGCTCACCGCCGCCGGATCGGCTTCGCGGAGAAATGCATGGCTTCGGCAGCGGAACAACTTGCCTCTAATCTCAACTTCTCGACTTTCGCCAAGGCGGAAGACCTGAAGAAGCGTCTCTGGTTCACGCTGGGCGCGCTGCTCGTCTACCGTCTCGGCACCTATATCCCGTTGCCGGGCCTCAATCCCGATGCTTTCGCGCAGGCCTTCCGCGGCCAGTCCGGCGGCATCCTGGGCCTCTTCAACATGTTCTCCGGCGGCGCCGTCGAGCGCATGGCGATCTTCGCGCTCGGCATCATGCCGTATATCTCCGCGTCGATCATCGTGCAGCTGATGACCTCGGTCGTTCCCTCGCTGGAGCAACTGAAGAAGGAAGGCGAGCAGGGCCGCAAGATCATCAACCAGTACACCCGCTACGGCACGGTGCTGCTCGGCACGCTGCAGGCCTACGGCATCGCGGTGGGCCTGGAAAGCGGGGCAGGGCTCGTCAACGATCCGGGCTGGTTCTTCCGCATCTCCACCGTCATCTCGCTGCTTGGCGGCACGATGTTCCTGATGTGGCTGGGTGAGCAGATCACCTCGCGCGGCATCGGCAACGGCATCTCGCTGATCATCTTCGCCGGTATCGTCGCGGCCCTTCCGGGTGCGCTGGCCGGCACCCTCGAGCTCAGCCGTACCGGTGCGCTGTCGATCGGCGTCGTCATCGCGGTCGTGGTCATGGCCGTCGGCGTCATCGCGCTCATCGTCTTCGTGGAGCGCGCCCAGCGCCGGCTCCTGATCCAGTATCCGAAGCGACAGGTCGGCAACCGGATGTTCCAGGGCGATACGTCGCACCTGCCGCTGAAGCTGAACACCTCGGGCGTCATCCCGGCGATCTTTGCCTCTTCGCTGCTGCTGCTGCCGGCAACGCTCGCGGGCTTCTCGAACACCGCCGAGCTGCCGTCCTGGGCGACCACGGTCATTGCCGCGCTCGGCCACGGCCAGCCGCTCTACATGCTGTTCTATGCGGGCATGATCGCCTTCTTCGCCTTCTTCTACACGGCCATCGTCTTCAATCCGAAGGATACGGCCGACAATCTGAAGAAGCACGGCGGCTTCATCCCCGGCATCCGCCCGGGCGAGCGTACCGCCGAATATATCGATTACGTGCTGACCCGCATCACGGTCATCGGCGCGCTGTATCTCGTCTTCGTCTGCATCCTTCCCGAAATTCTCATCGCTCAGACAGGTGTGCCGTTCTACCTTGGTGGTACGTCGCTTTTGATTGTTGTCAGCGTGACCCTTGATACTGTAGCACAGATTCAGGGTCACCTGATTGCTCAGCAGTATGAGGGGCTGATCAAGAAGTCGAAGCTGCGTGGAGGAAAGAGGGGACGATGAGACTGATTTTTCTGGGACCGCCGGGCGCTGGCAAGGGAACACAGGCCAAGCTCCTGACGGAGAAGCACGGTATTCCGCAGCTCTCCACGGGTGACATGCTGCGGGCGGCCGTCGCCGCCGGCACAGATGTCGGCAAGCGCGCCAAGGCCGTCATGGATGCCGGCCAGCTCGTCTCCGACGCCATCGTCAACGAGATCGTGTCGGACCGGATCGATTCGGCCGACTGTGCCAAGGGCTTCATCCTTGACGGTTACCCGCGCACGGTTCCGCAGGCCGAGGCCCTCGACCGGATCCTCGCCGGCAAGGGCATCGCCCTCGACGCCGTGATCGAGCTGAAGGTCGACGAGGATGCGCTGGTCAAGCGCATGGAGACCCGCGTGGCCGAGACGATCGCCGCCGGGGGCGCCGTGCGCTCCGACGACAATCCGGAAGCCTTCAAGCGCCGCCTGACGGAATACCGTGAGAAGACCGCGCCGCTGTCGACCTACTATGCGTCGACCGGCAAGCTCCAGACGGTCGACGGCATGGCCAATGTCGACCAGGTGACGGCCGAGATCGCCGGAATCCTGGAGAACGCCTGAGATCGGGCGAAAAAGGACCGGCCGGGAGTTGACTTTTTCGGCCGATTCCCCTTATGACAGCGCCAACTCGCGACATACCATTGCGATCGGCGCGGATTTCAGAAGAACGAAGTCCGGGTGCGGTCGTTTTCGACATGTCCCGAACATCAATTGAGCAGCGGCCTTTCGGGCCGTATCGAATGAAGAAGACCACTTGCCGGATGGCAACTGGAAGCAAGGAGAACAGGCGTGGCACGTATCGCTGGCGTCAACATCCCGACCGCGAAGCGCGTGGTCATCGCGCTGACCTACATTCACGGGATCGGCCCGAAGTTTGCACAGGAAATCATCGAGAAGGTCGGTATCCCGGCCGATCGTCGCGTACACCAGCTGACGGATGCGGAAGTCCTGCAGATCCGTGAAGCCATCGACCGCGACTACCAGGTCGAAGGCGACCTGCGTCGCGAAACCTCGATGAACATCAAGCGTCTCATGGACCTCGGTTGCTACCGTGGCCTGCGTCATCGCCGCAGCCTGCCGGTTCGCGGCCAGCGCACGCACACCAACGCCCGCACCCGCAAGGGCCCGGCGAAGGCCATCGCAGGCAAGAAGAAGTAATTTCCCGGAAACGGGGAACGGGAGGCTGGCGCTTCGCGCCGGCCTCTTTTGAGTTTCGAGCGGGGCTTGGCGCCAGGCCTGTGCCCCGGTCGGTGGAGCTGCTGGCATTACGGCAGTGACGATATCGCCGCATACCGGGCCTTCGGGCCGATATGCAAATTTTATTCAGGGCAGGGGTTTTCTCCCGCCCGGTGGAGCCGCTGGAACTACGGCGGTGTCGAGATCAACGAAAGGACTATCCATGGCCAAGGAAGCCGCACGCGTCCGCCGTCGCGAACGCAAGAACATCACCTCGGGTGTTGCTCACGTCAATTCTTCGTTCAACAACACGATGATCACCATCACCGACGCACAGGGCAACGCGATTGCCTGGTCGTCGGCCGGTGCCAAGGGCTTCAAGGGTTCGCGCAAGTCGACCCCGTTCGCCGCCCAGATCGCTGCCGAAGACTGCGCCAAGAAGGCCCAGGAACACGGCATGAAGTCGCTGGAAGTCGAAGTCTGCGGTCCGGGTTCCGGTCGCGAATCGGCCCTGCGCGCCCTCCAGGCCGCCGGCTTCATGATCACGTCCATCCGCGACGTGACGCCGATCCCGCACAACGGTTGCCGCCCGCGCAAGAAGCGTCGCGTCTGATCATCGCATTCGAATTACCGTGGAAGCCGGCTGACGGCTTCCGCGGATCTTCAGGGCTCGGCCGCCACGATTGGATGGTGGCGGCGAACGGAAGGCAAAACATATGATCCAGAAAAACTGGCAGGAACTGATCAAGCCGAACAAGGTCGAGTTCACCTCCTCCGGCCGCACCAAGGCAAGCCTTGTTGCCGAGCCGCTGGAACGTGGCTTCGGCCTGACCCTCGGCAACGCGCTGCGTCGCGTTCTCCTGTCGTCGCTGCGCGGTGCGGCCGTGACCGCCGTGCAGATCGACGGCGTGCTGCACGAGTTCTCGTCGATCCCGGGCGTCCGGGAAGACGTGACCGATATCGTGCTGAACATCAAGGAAATCGCCATCAAGATGGATGGCGACGATTCCAAGCGCATGGTCGTGCGCAAGCAGGGCCCGGGCGTCGTGACGGCCGGTGACATCCAGACGGTCGGCGACATCGAGATCCTGAACCCGAACCATGTCATCTGCACCCTCGACGAGGGCGCGGAAATCCGCATGGAGTTCACGGTCAACAACGGCAAGGGCTATGTCCCGGCCGACCGCAACCGTTCCGAAGACGCGCCGATCGGCCTCATCCCGGTCGACAGCCTGTATTCGCCGGTCAAGAAAGTGTCCTACAAGGTGGAAAACACCCGCGAAGGCCAGGTTCTCGACTACGACAAGCTGACGATGACCATCGAGACCGACGGTTCCGTCACGGGCGAAGATGCGATCGCGTTCGCGGCCCGCATCCTCCAGGACCAGCTCTCGGTCTTCGTCAACTTCGACGAGCCGCAGAAGGAAGCCGAAGAGGAATCGGTCACCGAGCTGGCCTTCAACCCGGCGCTCCTCAAGAAGGTCGACGAACTGGAACTTTCCGTCCGTTCGGCGAACTGCCTGAAGAACGACAACATCGTCTATATCGGCGATCTCATTCAGAAGACCGAAGCCGAAATGCTTCGCACTCCGAATTTTGGTCGCAAGTCGCTCAACGAAATCAAGGAAGTTCTCGCTTCCATGGGCCTGCACCTCGGCATGGAAGTGCCGGCATGGCCGCCCGAGAACATCGAAGATCTCGCCAAGCGCTACGAAGACCAATACTAAGGCCGCATGCGCCCCGGCAGGGGCGCATAAGGCTGGCCTTAGCATCTATAAACTGCGCATGTACCTGACATGCGCCACCATCAAACGGCAGGCAACTGCCTGCATGTGAAGGAGAACCGAGATGCGCCACCAGAATTCCGGTCGCAAACTCAACCGTACTGCCAGCCACCGCAAGGCGATGTTCGCCAACATGGCTGCCTCGCTCATCCAGCATGAGCAGATCGTCACCACCCTGCCGAAGGCGAAGGAAATTCGCCCGATCGTCGAAAAGCTCGTCACCCTCGGCAAGCGCGGCGACCTGCACGCTCGCCGCCAGGCGATCTCGCAGATCCGTGACGTCGCCGTCGTTTCGAAGCTGTTCGACGCGATCGCGACGCGCTATGCCAGCCGCAACGGTGGCTACCTGCGCATCATGAAGGCAGGCTACCGCCACGGCGACAACGCCCCGCTCGCCGTCATCGAGTTCGTCGACCGCGACGTCGATGCCAAGGGCGCAGCCGACAAGGCCCGCGTTGCCGCTGAAGCGGACGCTGCCGAAGCCGCCTGATCCCTTTCGGGACACGGAATCGAGAAAGGCCGGGAGAGCGATCTCCCGGCCTTTCTGTTTGGGTGACGCGTGCCGCTCATCCCCCTGCCGGGACCTTCTCCTCGCAAGCGGGGAGAAGCGTAATCGTTGCACCAGAATCCTTTCTGGGTGATGGCAGGCCCGCGGCCGCTCTCGGGGTCGCTGATATGATGCAATTGCGAGATGACCGCAGCCGATCTACTCAGAAGGGGGGATAACGGCGAGACGTCAGACCTGCATCTCCTTTTCCCACCAGCCACGGGTGTTCACGTTGGTGGCGTCAGCAAAGGCTTCCAACTCGGTGATCTCGTCGCTGGTGAGTTTTATGTGGCTGGCCCGAACCAGACCATCGATATAGCTAGCTTTCGTGACACCGATGATTGGAGTCGTGCCCTTAGCGAAAGCCCACGCCACGGCGACATCGGCGACAGCCGCATCCTGGCTCCGTCCAATCGAGGCGAGTTTGTCCGTCAGCGCCTTCAACTGAGGCAGCACATCATTATAGGCGTGCGCGCGGTTTGTGCCTTGCGGCAGCGGGTTCTCCGGACTGTACTTGCCGCTCAAAGCACCCTGTTCGAGAACCATATAGGCGAAGAAAGGGATGCCCTGGTCGCGGCAATGGTCGAGAATGCCAGCATCATCGGAGCTGCGGTAGAGGAGGCTATAGTGATTCTGGATGGCTTCGACCCGGAACCCGGCTTCCCCGAGGATCTGGTCGGCGAGCTTGATTTCATCCAGATTGTGATTGGAAACGCCGACATGCTTGACCTTCCCGTTCTTCAGCAATGGAATGAGGTGGGGCGTCCATCGGGCCACATCCGCTGGGTTGTGAATCCAGTAGAGATCTATGTAGTCGGTCCCGAGGCGCGCCAGGCTTTGTTCCAGCATGTCGGCCATCGGATCTCCGCCGCCTCCTGCGGCTTGCGGGGTGAACTTCGTGGAGAGTTGGTAGTCGCTGCGGGCATACCGCTTCAGGACTTCTCCAAGCACGGTCTCGGAGCGGCCCATGCCATACACAATGGCAGTGTCCCATAGGGTGAACCCGACCGCGTGTGCCCTATCAGCTAACTCTTCCAAGCCGGCGCGAGTGAGGCCGCTACCAAAGTAGCCGTCACCGGTCTCGCCGCTGTCGCCCCAAGCCCAGGTGCCCAGCGCAACCGTGGGGATTTTCAGGTTCTCGATTGTCATATTTGCTCCATCCATGCTCTGCGGCCAACGTCGGTGTGACCCGCCGGGGCACTGTGTTGCAAGGTGATGCCGACCGTTAGCCTGATGAGCTGGAATTCCTGCCCAATACTCCAGAAGAGCGGCGAGTTCGCCTTGCCGCCCTGCCGCGTGCGTGCAATGGTCGATTTCATGAAGGCAGTGGACGAAATCGCCGATATCATAGCCCGGCACGTCTCGAAGGATGGCTTCCACGCCACCTCCATCGAACGCGCGACGCTTGTTCGATCCTCCACCCTGACGATGCCGATGCCGAGTGTCTACCGGCCGCAACTATGCCTCGTGGTGCAGGGACGCAAGGATGTTACGGTGGGTGATCACATATTCAAATATTCGCCGGGGCGCTATGGAATCGTGACTCATGACCTTCCAGCGATAGGACATGTAGTTGAGGCGACGCCCGACACCCCCTATCTCTGCCTATACCTCGATTTCGATCCGATTATGCTTGGGGATTTGGCAGCGCGCGTGCCGCCGCTGCCGGGAACGCCATCTCATCCGATAGGCAAGACGGTGTCTGATGCCGGTCCTGGTCTGCTTGACGCAACGCTCCGTCTGCTGCGCCTGCTTGACGATCCGGCGGCGCTGCCCGTGCTTGGACCTCTTGCCGAACAGGAAATCATCTATCGTCTGCTTGCCGGGCAAGACGGTGTTAGAATGCGCCACATCACCTCAAGCCAGGGACGAGTGGCGCAGATCGGCCGCGCCATTGCATGGATCGGCCAGAACTTTCGGGAACGTCTCAGCATCGAGCGACTTGCCGCCGAAACAGGCATGAGTCCGTCGAGCCTGCATGAGCACTTTCGCGCTGTGACGGCGATGACGCCACTGCAATTCCAGAAACAGCTCAGACTGCAGGAGGCGCGCAGTCTGATGTTGCTGCAGGACATCGATGTTACGACCGCCGCCCTCCGCGTCGGTTACGAAAGCCCAACGCAGTTCAGTCGCGAATATCGCCGCCACTTTGGGGAGCCGCCCGCGCGCGACATAGCCCGCTTGCGCGCTTCGCCTGCCTTAGCAGTGGTCGCTTGAGTTCGAGTTTAAAATATCTTGCCGTCAGCAATTGGTCCACGCCATTTCCATCCTCAGCACCGAAAGCCGGGTGTCGATATTTCGGCTGCATCGCTGCGCGCAGGAAAGTTTTCTGTTGGCGCACTGTAACCAATAATGTTGGGGCGGTTCCTTTCCGAGCGGTGGGCCGCGCTTGGTCAATGTGCAAGGAAAACACCGCTTACGGAGAAGGAGGAAAATGGCGGGCCCATCGCTCCTCGCCCCGCTCGCGGGGAGAGGATGCCGGCACAGGCGGGTGAGGGGCTTATGCGCTTCGGAACTGCGCTCTGCCGTCGCTGCCGCGCTTCCAGCGATTGAAATACGGCCGCACCGGACGCCAGATGAGAAGCACCGCGACCAGCGCGATATAGGTCCACGGCTCCAGCCCCACCACCTTCACCGACATGGCAAAATGCAGCGCGCCGGCGGCGGCGATGACATAGACCAGCCGGTGCAGCTTCACCCAGCGCGGGCCGAGCCTGCGGATCGACCAATTGTTGGACGTCAGCGCCAGCGGGATGAGCAGCACGAAGCCGGTCATGCCGATGGTGATGAAGGGCCGTTTGGCGATGTCGGCGAGGATCGCCGGAAAGTTCAGGTACTGGTCGAGCAGCATGTAGGTCAGGAAGTGCATGAGCACGTACCAGAAGGCCAGAAGGCCGAGCGCCCGGCGATAGCGCACCCAGTTGATGGCGAAGAGATCGCGGAGCGGCGTGATGGCCAGCGTGGCGACGAGGAAGCGCAGTGCCCAGAGGCCGAGCAGGTGTTCGAATTCCTTGACCGGATTGCCCGGCAGGCGGCCGGTGGCGCCGAGCCAGAAGCCCCAGGCCGCCGGCACGAGGCCGACGGCGTAGAGCAGCCAGATCGAGGCCGCATGGTATTTGCGGGGCAGGGCCGGCAGGCGCGCCATCAGTAGTTCGCCCTGAGGTCCATGCCGCTATAGAGGCCGGCGACCTCCTCGGCATAGCCGTTGAAGGGCAGGGTCGGCCGGCGGTTGGCGCCGAAGAAACCGCCTTCGCCGATGCGGTTCTCGCTCGCCTGGCTCCAGCGCGGATGGTCGACCTCCGGGTTCACATTGGCGTAGAAGCCGTATTCGTTCGGCGCGGCGAGGTTCCAGGTGGAGGGCGGCTGCTTGTCGGTGAGCGTGATCCTGACGATCGACTTGATGCCCTTGAAGCCGTATTTCCACGGCACGACGAGGCGGATCGGCGCACCGTTCTGGTTGGGTAATGTCTTGCCGTAGACGCCGACGGCGAGGATCGCCAGCGGATGGCGTGCCTCGTCGAGCCTCAGGCCCTCGACATAGGGCCAGGGCAGCGACTGGAAGTAGCCGGACTGGCCGGGCATCTCCTCCGGTCGGACGATGGTTTCGAAGGCGACGTATTTCGCGTCGCCCAGCGGCTCCACCTTGTCGAGCAGGCTGGCGAGCGGAAAGCCGATCCAGGGGATGACCATCGACCAGGCCTCCACGCAGCGCATGCGATAGACCCGCTCTTCCAGCGGCAGGGCCAGCAGTTCCTCCAGCCCGAATTCCTTCGGCTTGCCGACGAGCCCGTCGACCTTCACCGTCCAGGGCGTCGGCTTGAATTTCTCCGAATTGGCAAGCGGGTCGCCCTTGCCGAGGCCGAACTCATAGAAGTTGTTGTAGCTGGTCACGTCCTTTTCGGGCGTCACGGCCTCATCCACCGCATAGGGCGATTTCGATGCCTTGAGGGCCTCGGCGAAGGCGGGCGCCCCCGATGCCAGAAGCGCCCCGCCGGCGGCGGCCGCGAGGAAGGAGCGGCGGCCGAGGAAACAGCGTTCCGGGGTGATCTGCGAAGCGGGGATGCGGGGTGGACGGTAGAGAGACATGGCGGGGCTCGATCTGTTCGGTTGTTTTCCCTGATACCTACGTAAAGGCGGCCCGTGTTGTTTCAACGGCGGCGAAAGATTTGCGGCGACCACATTTTCGTGCGCGCCGCGTGAGATCGCGCGATGGGCGGGGCCTCCCGCGGTTTGCCTTTTTTCCTGCGAAATCCTATCTGATCTTGACGCAGAAACGAAGGAGACTCGTCCATGCCGAACGTCCGCATCCTGCTTGCCGCCCCGCTTGCCGTCGCCCTCGCCCTTGCGGTGCCCGCGGCGGCGGAAGAGCGCGCCGTGCCACAATCGCGCACGCAGATGCAGCTCTCCTTCGCGCCGCTGGTCAAGCAGGTCGAGAATGCGGTGGTCAATGTCTATGCCGAGCGCGTCGTCGAGCGTCGCTCGATCTTCGACGGCGACCCCTTCTTCGAGGAGTTCTTCGGCCAGCGCATGCCGAATCGCAGCGAAAAGCAGTCCTCGCTCGGCTCGGGCGTCATCGTCGGCACCTCGGGCATCGTCGTGACGAACAACCATGTCATCGAGGGGGCGAGCGACATCAAGGTGGCGCTGGCGGACGGCCGCGAATATGAGAGCACCGTCGTTTTGAAGGACGAGCGCGTCGACCTTGCCGTCCTGAAGATCAAGGCCGATGCGCAGTTCACGGCGCTGCCGCTCGGCGACAGCGATGCCGTCGAGGTCGGCGACCTGGTGCTGGCCATCGGCAACCCGTTCGGCGTCGGCCAGACGGTGACGAGCGGCATCGTCTCGGCGCTCGCCCGCAACCAGATCCGGTCGGGCGATTTCGGTTTCTTCATCCAGACGGACGCCTCGATCAATCCCGGCAATTCCGGCGGCGGCCTCATCAACATGAACGGCGAACTGATCGGCATCAACACCGCGATCTTCTCGCGCGGCGGCGGATCGAACGGCGTCGGCTTCGCCATTCCGGCCAATCTCGTGAAGACCTTCGTCGCCAGCGCCGAGAACGGCAGCGCCACCTTCGACCGCCCGTTCATCGGCGCCACCTTCGATCCGGTGACCTCCGAGGTTGCCGAGGCACTCGGCCTCGACCGCGCCCGCGGTGCGCTCATCTCGCAGGTCCAGGTCGGCAGCCCGGCGGAAAAGGCCGGCATGAAGCCGGGACAGGTCGTCACCGCCGTCAACGGCATTCCGGTCGAGCATCCCGACGCGCTCGGCTACCGCCTCACCACGGTCGGCATCGGCGGCACGGCGCGCATCACCGTCGTCGCGGGCGGCAAGGAGCAGGACCTGACGCTCTCCCTCGACCGGGCGCCCGAGACGACGCCGCGCGACGAGCGGCTGATCGAAGGGCGTAATCCCTTCTCCGGCGCGGTCGTCGCCAACCTGTCGCCGCGCGTGGCGGAGGAACTGCGCATGCCGGCCAACAGGATCACCGCCGGCGTGGTCGTGACCGAGGTCAATCGCGGCTCGCCGGCCGCGCGCATCGGCCTCAAGCCGCGCGACATCGTCATTGCGCTGAACGGCACCGCGGTCGCCTCCACCGAGAGCCTTGCCGCGCTGGTCGACGAGGATCCGTCCATCTGGCGCGTCGAGATCGAGCGCGACGGCCAGCGCATCCGCCAGTTCTTCCGATGAGTGATCTCTTCGCCCCGCGTGAACCGGAGGAGATGGCGGCGAAACGGCCCCTGGCCGATCGCCTGCGCCCCCGCACGCTGGGCGAGGTGGCGGGCCAGGAGCACCTGACCGGTCCCGACGGCGTGCTCTCGCGCATGATCGAGGCGGGGTCGCTCGGCTCGATGGTCTTCTGGGGGCCGCCCGGCACGGGCAAGACCACGGTGGCGCGCCTCTTGTCCGGCGAGACGGGGCTCGCCTTCGAGCAGATTTCGGCGATCTTCTCCGGCGTTGCCGATCTCAAGAAGGTCTTCGAGGCGGCGCGCCAGCGCCGCATGGGCGGCCGGCAGACACTACTCTTCGTCGACGAGATCCATCGCTTCAATCGCGCCCAGCAGGACAGTTTCCTGCCCGTCATGGAGGACGGCACGATCGTGCTTGTCGGTGCGACGACGGAGAACCCGTCCTTCGAACTCAACGCCGCACTTCTTTCCCGTGCCCGCGTGCTCACCTTCAAGCCGCATGACGAGGCGAGCCTGGAGGAACTCCTCAAACGCGCCGAGGCGATCGAGGAGCGGCCGCTGCCGCTGGACGAGGAGGCACGCGCCTCGCTGCTGCGCATGGCCGACGGCGACGGGCGGGCGGTGCTGACGCTTGCCGAGGAGGTCTGGCGCGCCGCGCGTGCCGGCGAGATCTTCGGCCAGGACGACCTCTTCCGCATCGTGCAGCGCCGCGCGCCGGTCTACGACAAGTCGCAAGATGGCCACTACAACCTCATCTCCGCGCTGCACAAGTCCGTGCGCGGCTCCGATCCCGATGCCGCGCTCTACTATCTCACCCGCATGCTGGATGCCGGCGAGGACCCGCTGTTCCTCTGCCGGCGCATGGTGCGCATGGCGGTGGAGGATATCGGTCTTGCCGACCCGCAGGCGCTGGTCGTCTGCAACGCCGCCAAGGATGCCTACGATTTTCTCGGCTCGCCGGAAGGCGAGCTCGCGCTGGCACAGGCCTGCGTCTACATCGCCACCGCGCCGAAATCGAACGCGGTCTACACCGCCTACAAATCCGCCATGCGCGCGGCCAAGGAGAACGGCTCGCTGCTGCCGCCGAAGCACATCCTCAATGCGCCGACGAAGCTGATGAAGGGCGAGGGCTACGGCGAGGGCTATCGTTACGATCACGACCAGCCGGACGCCTTTTCCGGGCAGGATTATTTCCCGGAGAAGATGGGCCGCAGGACCTTCTACGATCCGCCCGAGCGCGGCTTCGAGCGGGAGTTGAAGAAGCGGCTGGAATGGTGGGCGAAGCTGCGCCGCGAGCGGGGCTGAGGCGCGCCGTACCCGTCAGGAGGCGGTGCTGAAACGCTGTACGGGCTTCTGCACGACGACCGGCACGATCTTGATCGACGATTCGGCCTTGCCGAGATGACCCTCCATGTCGACCACCACATGCCAATGGCCGTTTTCCGGAATTTTCAGCCGGATCGGCGATTGCTTGGCGACGCCACCGAGGAATTTGTGCTGGCGGGCATTCCGGAACAGGTCGAAATTGCCATGGCTCATCAGCCGCACATTGGCGACCGCCGAGAGCGTGATCTCGATCATCGTACCGGCGCGCTGCATGTCGAGGTCGTAGTGCGTGTAGGAGAAGCTGTGTGTCATGGCCTGCCCGGATATGTCTGGTCTGGCGCGGATAGTCGCATGGCCGGGTTAATGTTCCCTTCCGCGCCGGCGCGGCTTGGTGGATGGAAATAGTACATAATTTTCAACTTGTTGCTGCCGAAAGCGGATTCAATCCGGCAGGACGTTGAATCACGTTCGCAAGACGCCTGACGAAAATTTCACGCGTGCTGTCGGGGCGGCGCGCCGCGCCGCGTCCTTGGGACATGAAGCCGGCAGGGTCGCCGGCGGGAACCCGAGGAGACAGACATGCCGAAGATGACCATCATTACCCTTCTGACCGCCGCCCTTGCCGCCTTCGCCCCTCTTTCGGCGCAGGCGGAGACGGTGCGCGAGAACCCGTTGCAGGGCGAGGCCGGCAAGCCCGACAAGGCGGGACACCTGTCGGTGAACGGCATCGACTATTATTACGAGATCCGCGGCAAGGGCGAACCGCTGCTCCTGCTGCACGGGGGCCTCGGCCAGATCGAGATGTTCGGCGCCAACCTCAAGACGCTGCAGGAAAACCGCCAGGTGATCGGTGTCGACCTGCAGGGCCATGGCCGCACGCCGCTCGGCACCCGGCCGATCGACATTGCCGCCATCGGCGCCGACATGGCTGTCCTCGTGGAAAAGCTCGGCTACGACAAGGTCGATGTGCTCGGCTATTCTTTCGGCGGCGGCGTCGCGCTGCACATGGCTGCCGGCGCGCCGGACAAGGTGCGCCGCCTGGTCATCGCCTCCGCGCCCTTCGCCAGGAACGGCTTCTTCCCGGAAATGCTGCCGCAGCAGGCGGCGGTGTCCGGGGCCATGGCGGAGATGATGAAGGAGACCCCGATGTACAAGTCCTATGCCGCCATTGCGCCGGACGTGGCCGAATTCCCGAAACTGCTCGATGCCATGGGCGCGGCGATGCGGGTCGACTACGACGCCTCGGATGCGGTGGCAAAGCTCCCCATGCCGGTCATGCTGATCTTCGGCGACAGCGACATGATCCGGCCGGAGCACATCGTCGAATTCTACCAGAAGCTCGGCGGCGGGCTGAAGGACGCCGGCTGGATGCGCGAACACATGTCGAAGAACCGCCTCGCCATCCTGCCGGGGCTGACCCATTACGAGACCTTCGCGGCGCCTGCGCTCGTCAGCACGGCCCTGCCTTTCCTCGACGGGGAGGCGAACACGCAAAGCTGGGCCGGGCAGGTGAGCGGCGATTGAGTGACGAACGTGAAGCCCGGATGCGCAAACGCATCCGGGCTTCGTCGCGTCCGTGAGGCCGTCAGCCGGCGGCAGCCGCGCTGCGATCGACCCCAGATCGGGGGCGCCGCCTAGTGGCAGACGCGGACGCGTTTGATGATCAGGTTGCCGTAGTAGTCGTAGGTCTTGATCTTCTTGACGAAGCAGGCGGGCTGGTAGCCGTAGCTGTAGTAGCCGGCCTGCGAGGGGGCGGCGAAGCCGGCGACGGCGGTGAAGGCGATGGCGGCGGCGAGGAGGAGGTTGCGCATGTCGGGGTCCCTTCTGGTTCGGCGGGGATGGTTCGTTCCATCCAGTGACCGAACCTTCGCATGGGACGGGCCCCGGCGCTGTTCCGGGCGGAACAGGCGTCAGCCGAGCGTCTGCGCCCAGGCCTTCACCGTGCGCGCCATGGTGGCGAGATGGTCGGCGGCGGAAAAGCCGGAGATCGACTTGCGGGGCTTGAGGTCATGGTCGCCGTCTTCCAGCCACAGGAAGCCGATGCGCTCCGGCAGTCCGTAGCCAGGCACCTCGTCCCTGGTGCCGAAGGGGTCGCGCGTGCCCTGGCAGATGAGGGCGGGTGTCGTAAGGTCCATCAGGTGGGCCGTGCGTAGCTGCGCGGGCTTTTCCGGCGGGTGGAACGGATAGCCGAGGCACAGAAGGCCGGCGATGCGGCCCTCGGCGAAAAGGTCGTCCGCCACCATGCTGGCGACGCGCCCGCCCATCGACTTCCCGCCGATGACGAGCGGCTCCCTCGCGGCAAGATCCGCGACGGCCGCGCGAAATTCCGGGTTCAGCGTCTCGGCCTTCGGCGGCGGCCTGCGGCTGCCGTCGGTCCGCCGCGCCGCCATGTAGGCGAACTCGAAGCGCGCGACGCGCAGGCCCTCGGCCGCAAGGGCATTCGCCGCCGCGTTCATCGCCGTCGAATCCATCGGCGCGCCGCTGCCATGGGCAAGGAGCAGGGTGACCGCGGCGTCGTCCGGGCCGGTGAAGAGAAAGGAGGTGCCCATCGTCGCTCAGGTCGTCCGCCGCAGCAAGCGGCCACTCACTTGGCGTGGTCCTTCACGTCGCCGGGGGCGATCGGGTCGCTGGCCGGGAAGGTCTCTTCCAGCGCCTCCTCCAGATAGTCGTCCTGCTCGGCCTTCGCCGACTTTCGCTTCTGTCGGGCGCGCTCTTCCTCGAGCGAGGCCTTGGGGCTGTCCTTTTCCGTCGGCATGGTCGTCTCCGTCAAAATGGGTCTGCCTCCAAGATAGGGTGTTTTTCCGCCCGGGCGAGGGGAATCAGTTTTCCGGCAGCACGAGTTCCGCGATCACCGGCAGGTGGTTCGAGCCGAAATCCGGGCCGACGCGGCGCGCCCGCACGGAAATATCGGGCGAGACGACGATATGGTCGATCGAGGCGCCGACATAGGCGATCGCGTCGAGCTTCAGGCTGAAACGCGTGACGGGCTGCAGCCAGCCGCCCGCCGTGGAGGCAAGACCCGCCTGCTTGAGGAAGGCGCGGAAGAAGGGCGACCAGGTCGGCGTGTTCCAGTCGCCGGCGACGATGACCGGCGCCGTCTCGAGATCGCCGCGCACCGCGTCGGCGGCGGCCGAGAGATAGGCGTTCCGGTCGCGCCACTGCCAGAGCCGGCGCGGCGTTTCGGGGTGGAAGGCGTAAAGGAAGAGCGGCTTGCCGTCGATCTCCAGTTCCAGCCGCAGCGGCTGCTTGTAGGCGCGCTCCTCGGTGAAGGCGCGTTTCAGCGCGGTCTCGGCGCGGATATGCAGGCGGGAGAAGACCTTCAGCGCGTCCCGTTCGCGCGCCTCCGTGCTGCTCTGATAGGCATAGAGGCCGGCGGCGGAGATCGTCTCCTCCAACGCTGCCGTCGTTTCCTGCAACACGACGATGTCGGGCTTTTCCGTGCGCAGCAGCGCAACAAGCGGTGCGGGATCGTCGAGATTGCGGCCGTAGAGATTGGCGGTCATCACCTTCAGCCCGCCCCCTGCGGCGGCAAGGCGCGCGGTCGGCACATCGGCGGCCGGGATGAGGGCGACGGCAAGGCCCGCCAGGGCCATCACGATCGCCTTCAGCCGCCGCGTCACCAGCGCCGCCACGGTGAGCATCGCGCCGGCGGCGACGATATAGGGCCAGGCGAAGGTGAGCAGATCGACCAGCCAGAACCTGTCGGCGGCAAGCACGACGATGCTGACGGAAAAGAGATAGGCGATGACGCCGGGCAGGACGAGGACGCGGTAGGCAAGGGCGATCGGCCCCCGGCGCGGCGCTATCGGCATCGACTGTTCCTTCTCGATCGCTGGACGGCGGGTCGCTTCCCGTAGCGGGAGGTTTGCATGTAGCCTGTGCTTCCCGCTACGGCAATGACGCGTGGTTCCTCGCCCTTCTATCCGAAAAAAATACCCCGGCAGATCGCCGGGGTATCGCATGCGGTCGTTCGTGTATGCCTGGCCTCAGCTGCAACCGCTCGTCGCGCCGCAGGTGTCGCACTTCTCGCAGGTGCCGTTGCGCACCATCGTGAAGTTCTGGCACTCCGAGCACATGTTGCCCGTGTAGCCCTGCGCGATGGAGCGCATGCGGCGTTCGTTTGCCAGCTTCTTGGCGTCGGATTTGGCGCTGGCGGCTTCGGCGGCGGCCTTGTCGGAGAAGAGGGCGGTGACGCTCTGGCTGCCTTCGTCCGCCACTTCGTCGGCGATTTCCTCGGCAAGCTCGGCGGCGCGCTCCTCGTAATCGCGCTTGAAGGCGACGATTTCGGAGGTCGAGATCGCCGTCGTCGGCTCGATCTTGCGCGCGGCGCTGCCGGCGAACGAGGTGACGTTGCTGCCCGAGGAGGCCTTGGCGGGGGCGGCGGTGGCGGAGCCCTTGGGTTCGGAGAGCTGGCGTTCGCCGCCCTGGCCGCCCTGGATCAGCGTCGGCTTGTGGCCGCGCGTCCAGCCGGTCGAGAACGGGTTGGTCTTGCCTTCCTGGATGCCCTTGCCGAGTGCGGTGTTCGAGAAGTCCGACTGGTCGACATGCGCGAGGTCATGACGGCCGAGATAGGAGACGGCAAGTTCGCGGAAGACGTAGTCGAGGATCGATGTCGCGTTCTTGATCGCGTCGTTGCCCTGCACCATGCCGGCCGGCTCGAACTTGGTGAAGGTGAAGGCCTCCACATATTCCTCCAGCGGCACGCCGTACTGGAGACCCAGCGAGATGGCGATGGCGAAGTTGTTCATCATGGCGCGGAAGGCGGCACCTTCCTTGTGCATGTCGATGAAGATCTCGCCGAGGCGGCCGTCACCGAATTCGCCGGTGCGCAGATACACCTTGTGTCCGCCGACGACGGCCTTCTGGGTGTAGCCCTGGCGGCGGTTCGGCAGTTTTTCCCGGTCGCGCACGACGCGCTCGATGATCTTCTCGATGATCTTTTCGGTGACCGTGACGGCCTGGGCGGCGGCGGGAGCCGCGACCAGGGCTTCCACTGCATCGTCCTCGTCGTCCGCGTCCTCGATCAGCGCGGAATTGAGCGGCTGCGAAAGCTTCGAGCCGTCGCGGTAGAGGGCGTTGGCCTTCAGCGCGAGCTTCCAGGAGAGCATGTAGGCGTTCTTGCAATCCTCGACGGTCGCCTCGTTCGGCATGTTGATCGTCTTGGAAATGGCGCCCGAGATGAACGGCTGGGCGGCGGCCATCATGCGGATGTGGCTTTCGACCGAGAGGTAGCTCTTGCCGATCTTGCCGCAGGGATTGGCGCAATCGAAGACCGCCAGGTGCTCCTGCTTGAGGAAGGGTGCGCCTTCCAGCGTCATGGCGCCGCAGACGTGGATGTTGGCAGCCTCGATCTCCTTCTTCGTGAAGCCGATATGCTCCAGGAGGTTGAAGGACATGTCGGAAAGCTGCTCATCCGAAACCTTCAGCGTCTCTTTCAGGAAGTCGGCGCCGAGCGTCCACTGGTTGAAGGCGAACTTGATGTCGAAGGCGGACTTCAGGCCGGCATTGACGGCCTCGATCTTGTCGTCCGGGAAGCCCTTGGCCTTCAGCGAGCCGGGGTTGACGCTAGGTGCCTGGTTGAAGTTGCCGTGGCCGACGGCATAGGCCTCGATCTCGGCGATCTGGCTTTCCGAATAGCCGAGCGTGCGCAGCGCTTCGGGAACGGCGCGGTTGATGATCTTGAAGTAGCCGCCGCCGGCGAGCTTCTTGAACTTGACGAGGGCGAAGTCGGGCTCGATGCCGGTCGTGTCGCAGTCCATGACGAGGCCGATCGTGCCGGTGGGCGCGATCACGGTCGTCTGGGCGTTGCGGTAGCCGTGCGTCTCGCCGAGCGCGACGGCCTTGTCCCAGGCGGCCTTGGCGTGGACGATGAGGGTCTGGTCCGGGCACTCGTCATGAATGAGGGCGACCGGGTTGACCGAAAGCGCTTCGTAGCCGGTGGTCTCGCCATAGGCGGCGCGGCGGTGGTTGCGCATGACGCGCAGCATGTTGTCGCGGTTCGGCGCGAAGTTCGGGAACGGGCCGAGCTCGCTCGCCATTTCGGCCGAGGTCGCATAGGAGACGCCGGTCATGATGGCGGTCAGCGCACCGGCAATGGCGCGGCCTTCGGTCGAATCGTACGGGATACCCGAGGACATCAGCAGGCCGCCGATATTGGCGTAGCCGAGGCCGAGCGTGCGGTATTCGTAGGAGCGTTCGGCGATCTGGCGCGAGGGGAACTGCGCCATCATGACCGAGACCTCGAGCACGATGGTCCACAGGCGCACGGCATGTTCGTAGTCGGCGATGTTGATGTTCTTGGTGGCCGCGTCCTTGAACTGCAGGAGGTTCAGCGAGGCGAGGTTGCAGGCCGTGTCGTCGAGGAACATGTATTCCGAGCACGGGTTCGAGGCGCGGATCGGGCCCGCGGCCGGCGAGGTGTGCCAGTCGTTCATCGTCGTGTTGAAGTGCAGGCCCGGATCGGCTGATGCCCAGGCGGCGTAGGAGATCTGCTCCCACAGGTCGCGCGCCTTCAGCGTCTTCATGACCTTGCCGTCCTTGCGGGCGGTCAGGTTCCAGTCCCCATCATTCTCCACCGCGCGCAAAAAATCGTCCTTCAGCGAGACGGAGTTGTTGGAGTTCTGGCCGGAGACGGTGAGGTAGGCTTCCGAATCCCAGTCCGTGTCGTAGGTCTTGAACTCGAGGTCCTTGTAGCCCTGCTTGGCGAACTGGATGACGCGCTTGATGTAGTTTTCCGGAACCTGGCTCTTCTTGGCGGCGCGGATTTCGCGCTTGAGGGCGGGGTTTTCCGCCGGATCGAAGCACTGGTCGCCATCGGCCGAGCAATTGACGCAGGCCTTCATGATGGCCTTGAGGTGGCCGGCGACGATCTTCGAGCCGGTGACGAGGGCCGCCACCTTCTGCTCTTCCTTGACCTTCCAGTTGATGTAGGCCTCGATATCGGGATGGTCGATATCGACCACGACCATCTTGGCCGCGCGGCGCGTCGTGCCGCCGGACTTGATGGCGCCTGCCGCGCGGTCGCCGATCTTCAGGAAGCTCATCAGGCCGGACGAGCGGCCGCCGCCGGAAAGCCTTTCGCCTTCGCCGCGCAGATGCGAGAAGTTGGAGCCGGTGCCCGAACCGTACTTGAAGAGGCGCGCCTCACGCACCCACAGGTCCATGATGCCGTTCTCGTTGACGAGGTCGTCCTCGACGGACTGGATGAAGCAGGCATGCGGCTGGGGATGCTCGTAGGCGGACTTGGACTTGACGAGCTTGCCGGTGAAGGGGTCGACATAGAAATGGCCCTGGCCGGGGCCGTCGATGCCATAGGCCCAGTGCAGGCCGGTGTTGAACCACTGCGGCGAGTTCGGGGCGACGCGCTGCGTGGCGAGCATGTAGGCGAGTTCGTCCTTGAAGGCGGCAGCGTCTTCCTCGGAAGCGAAATACTTGCCCTTCCAGCCCCAGTAAGTCCAGGTGCCGGCGAGACGGTCGAAAACCTGACGGGCATCGGTTTCCGAGCCGTAGCGCTCACCCTCGGGGAGCGCCTTCAGGGCTTCGGTATCCGGCACGGAGCGCCACAGGAAGGAGGGGACGTCGTTCTCCTCGACCTTCTTCAGGCGCGCAGGCACGCCGGCCTTGCGGAAATACTTCTGGGCGAGGATGTCGGCGGCCACCTGGGAAAACTGGGCCGGCACGTCGATATCGGCGAGGCGGAAGACGATCGAGCCGTCGGGGTTCTTGATCTCGCTGACGGCCTTGCGGAATTCGATCTCCGCATAGGCCGACTGGCCGGGTTTGGTGAAACGACGTTCTATGCGCATTGTCCGTTGTCCTTCGCTGCCGCATCCTGCCTCAAAACAGGGCGCAAATTATCCCCGTCCGGCCGCAATGCCCTTGCAGCCAGCCCAAATCGTCCAGTCCGTGCGGGAAAGCCGATCGATCTCGGCCTCCTGTATCTTGTGCTGAGTTTGGCTGCAAATACTAAATATAGTATCAACAGCTTCTTTTTTCCAGCCCAATCGGTCGCGATGGCGTTTCAGGAAAAAGAGCGCGAAAAAACCCGTGCGGCGAGCGGATCATCCACCCGGCCACATGCGCATGATACGCGATTTCATGATGAGAACCGACCTCGTAACACTCCGGTCCAGTCGCCGCCGCAACTTGGATTTCATTAACCTCATCTGGCCGATTCCCGTCAAGGGCTGGTTTGTGAAGGAAGTTTGAACGCTACATCTTGTGCCTGCCGGCTGTGGAAAATGGGGACATCGCCGGATGCCTGAAAAACCAGCGGGTTCGGGGCAAAAGACGGGGCGACGCGGCACGCGACTGTGGAAAAGCGGGAAAAATTACAGGTAAATTTCCGGGGTCTTTCCACCCTCCCGACTTCCGGGAATAGCCATCCGGGCGCAGTTGTGATCCGTGGATAAAGTGATTCTCTTGCGTAACGTCAGAGCGCGTCGAGGTTGACGCCGACGGTGATGGTGCCGATGACGGCGCCGGTCGCGGGGTCGCGGACCGGCAGGCTCGCCTGGGACTGCATGAGCAGGGTGGACTCGTCGCGCTCCGCGTCCTCGACATGAAGCGCCCGGCCGCCAAAACTCTCCTGCCACTTCGCCTCGTCGCCCTGCCAGTAGTCGGAGGTGATGTCGCTCTGGCCGACATTCAGGCCGCGATTGTCCATGACGAAGATCTCGGTGATCACGCCTTCGGCCGCGCGCTGGCGGCCCTTGAGGTAGAGCGAGAGGGGATTGGAGAGGATCGCCTCGATCATCGGCCGGTCGGCGCGGGAAAGCTCGTCGCGCCAGCGGGCGTCGAGGGCGTCGATCTCGGCCTGGCCGAGCCCGGCATGGGCCGCATTCTGGGCGATGACGGCATTGAGGATCGCAGGATCACCCAGCCAGGGGCGGACATTGCCGTCGATGAATTCGGCGACCGCGGCGACCCGCACGTCCTGCTGCGCGCCGGCCGCCTGGCCGAAGAGCAGCGCGCCGACGAGGACTGCCGTGAATATCGGCCTTGCGTAGCCCATCCGTGCCCATGCCTCCGCCACCGCACGCGTGCAGTGAATGTAAGAACTATCTTTAGCAGGGGTTTCGGAAAGATTAAGCCGGCGATGCGGCCCCGCACCCGCCGGCCGTGGGGACCGGTGTGTCGCGCTGCCGCTCGCGCCTGTTCAGCCGCGCGTGCCCTTGGCGATCGGCTCCTGGTAGGTGAAGCCCATGTCCCAGGGGAAGTAGATCCAGGTGTCCTGGCTGACCTCGGTGACGAAGGTATCGACCAGCGGGCGCCCCTTCGGCTTGGCATAGACGGCGGCAAAGTGCGCCTTCGGCAGCATGGCACGCACCTGCGCCGCGGTCTTGCCGGTATCCGTCAGGTCGTCGACGATGAGAATGCCTTCGCCGCCTTCCTTGGTCAGTTCCGGCGAGATGCCCTTCAGCACATGCATGTCGCCCTGCGAGACATAGTCGTGATAGGAGGCGACGCAGACGGTCTCGATGAGGCGGATATTGAGTTCGCGCGAGATAACTGCGGCCGGCACGAGGCCGCCGCGGGTGATGCAGACGATCGCCCGCCATTCACGCCCGCCGTCCGCCAGCCGCCAGGCAAGCGCGCGTGCATCGCGATGAAACTGGTCCCAGGAAACGGGGAAGGCTTTGTCGGGCAGCGACATGACGGGCTCCTGATAGGCGGAAAAAGAAGATTCCCTCTCCCTAACGCAGTTCGGCCCCCGTGAACATCGTCGCCCGGCCGCAGAAGCCGGGCGATCCACAGCCAAGTCGCGGCAAAAGGCCTATCGCGACATCAGCGTCGGCACGCGGGCATGGCGCATCATGGCGCTGGTGACGCCGCCGAAGAGGCGCTGGCGCAGCCGGGAATGGCTGTAGGCGCCCATCACGACGAGACCGGCGTCGATTTCGCTCGCCCGCCGGTTCAGCGCCTCGGCCACCGAATGGCCGCCGGAGACGCCGGAGGTGACCGTGGCCTTGACGCCGTGGCGGGCGAGCGTCGCCGCAAGCTCGGCGCCGCAGAAATCGCGCGACTGCATGGTGTTTTCGGGCGGATCGACGGTGAAAATCTCGACCTCCTTGGCGCCCGTCAGGAAGGGCAGGGCGTCGAAGGCGGCGCGGGCCGCCTCGCGCGAGCCGTTCCAGGCAAGCAGCACGCGCTCGATCGGTGCGGGGCCGGCCGGGGCGTTGGAGACGAGATAGACCGGCCGGCCGCTCTCGTAGAGCAGGTCCTCGATATCCTCGCGCGCCGGGCCGTCGATATCGGGATCGAACTGGCCGGCAATGACGATGTCGGCGCCGCGGGCGCTGTCGATGATGCCGGCGGAGGCATAGCCGGCGGTGCCGGTGAAGAGGCGCCATTCATAGGAGATGTCGTCGCGCTCGCAGCGCGACTTGAAGGCCTGCTCGACCTCGCGCGACTGGCGCCGGGCACGCTCCTGCAGGTCCAGCACGGCGTTCGGGTCGGGATATTCCATCGGCGCGATCAGCGTGACGACGACCGGCGCTTCCGCGTGGATGCCGATGATGTGGCCGCCGGTCCGGCGCGCGAGCGCCAGCGCGTGGTCCGTCACCTTGCCGGCGTCCTCGGCGGCGCTCAGCACCGCCACGATGGTCTTGTAGGTCATTTCGGCCTCCTGTTCTGGGTCTTCGGAAGCATGCGTGCGCCGTGGTCAGCCGGCCTTGATCCGGATCAAGACGCGGCCTTGGCCGCGGCGATTTCGGCGATCATCTGGAGTATATCACGTTCGGCGGCTTCCGCCGGGGCTTCTTCGCGGCTGCGGATGACGATTTCCGTCGAGAAGCGGTTCTCGCTGAAGCGCGGATAGGAGCCGATGCTGGTTTCGGGATGCTTCTTTTGGATCTCCGCCAGCGCGCTGCCGATGTCGCCTTCGCCGAAGGGCGAGGCGACGGAGCGCGAGAGCATCGGCACGCCGCCCTCGAGCTTCGGCACCACGGTGCCGAGCATGGCGGTGAAGACCTGCGGCACGCCGGCCATGACATAGACATTGCCGATGTTGAAGCCCGGCGCCGTCGAGACGGCATTCTCGATATGGACGGCGCCCTCGGGCATGCGCGCCATGCGCTGGCGTGCCTCGTTGAACTCCACGCCGCGGCGCTCGTACATGGCGCCGAGCAACTGCATGGCGAGCGGATCGTGAAGGCACGGCACGCCGAAGGCCCGGGAAATGGCGTCCGCCGTGATGTCGTCATGGGTCGGGCCGATGCCGCCGGAGGTGAAGACATAGGTATGGCGGGCGCGCAGCGCATTCAGCGCCTCGACGATCGCGTCCTCGTCGTCGCCGACGATGCGCACCTCCTTAAGGTCGATGCCGGCCAGGAAGAGCACATCGGCAAGCTGGCCGATGTTCTTGTCCTTGGTGCGCCCGGAGAGCAGTTCGTCGCCGATGGCGAGCATGGCGGCGGTGGCGATGGGACGGGAACTCATGGGCGCTCTCTGAAGTTCGGACAGAAATGCCGACCGGAGGCGCGGCATTGTCAATGGTGGGTGAACAGTCTGTCGACCGGGCAGCCGCTGGGGGACCGCCACCCTGAAGTGCTACATCCAACGAGACGCCGCGATCAAGCGGAAAGGCATCATCGAAACAGGAGACGACGATGGCAAAAGTACTGGTCCTCTACTACTCGGCCTACGGCCATATCGAAGCCATGGCCTATGCGGTCGCGGAAGGCGCGAAATCGGCCGGTGCGGACGTGACGGTCAAGCGCGTTCCGGAACTGGTGCCGGAAGAGGTGGCGAAGGCCTCCCATTTCAAGCTCGACCAGAAGGCCGAGATCGCCACCGTCGCCGAACTTGCGGGCTACGACGCCATCATCGTCGGCGCCGGCACGCGCTTCGGCACGGTCGCCTCGCAGATGCGCAATTTCTGGGACCAGACCGGCGGCCTCTGGGCGCAGGGCCAGCTCGTCGGCAAGGTCGGCTCGGTCTTCACCTCCTCGGCCACCCAGCACGGCGGCCAGGAATCGACCATCCTTGGCTTCATCCCGACGCTGCTGCACCACGGCCTCGTCGTCGCCGGCCTGCCTTACGCCTTCCAGGGCCAGATGGGCGTCGAAGCCGTCAAGGGCGGCTCGCCCTACGGCGCCTCGACCATCACCGACGGCGACGGCTCGCGCCAGCCCTCGGACATCGAGCTGGAAGCGGCTCGCTACCAGGGCGCCCATGTCGCCAGGATCGCGGCAAAGCTATCGGCCTGACGTTCTCCTGAAGCGTCGCCGGTGAAGAGGGTGCGGCCCGTGTCGGGCCGCGCCCGCATATAGGCGGGTGTCCGCCGGATCGGGAACGATCAGTAGATCCCGACCTTGTCCGGCTCGAAGCCGCCGGCCTTCAGTTCCTTGCGGAAGCGGACGACCAGCGCGGAAAAGGAGCCGAGCGGCTGGTAGGTGCCGTTGCTGTTATAGGTCGCCCCGACCCCTCCCACGCCCCCGAAGCCGTGGCGACCGCCGTCGTCGAGCATGGTGACGACCTGCGACTGGGCGGTGTTGAAGAGACTGGCATTCACCGTGGTATCGCCCATCTTCTGACGCAAGGCGCCGAAGAAGCCGCCGACACCGCCGCCATGATTTGTCATCTTGTCGGAAAAGGTGCGGCCCACCGCGGAAATCGCATTGTTCGTGTTCGTGCTGATCGACTTCTGCAGGTCCGACGAGATGTTGACGATGCCGATATAACCGGTTTCGGACAGGTCCTGCGGGATGTTGCCCTGGATGAACCAGTCGTTGAGGAAGGCGGCCTGCCTCTTGCTGCGGCTTTCATGGAAAGCCTCCACCAGCAGGAAGAAGATCGCCTGATCCTGGATGAAGCGGTTGGTGCAATAGTTGTAGAACGTGTTGCGGCGCTTCGGGGTGTTTGTATAGGTACGGAATTCGTTGATATCAGCCATGTCCTGCCTCCAATATGTATTTGCCGCGGGATGGGTATCCCGAGGGAATTTTTCCAATATCGGCGGCACAATGCCATGAGTGCCGGTTAAGATTCGATGAAAGGCGGGGCGGCGCCCGAAGGCCCCCTTGCTTTTCCGCCGAACATGTCCAAGAAAAGCGCCGGAGCGGGCGTGGCGAAACTGGTAGACGCAAGGGACTTAAAATCCCTCGGCCTTGGCTGTGCGGGTTCGATCCCCGCCGCCCGCACCAATTTCGCCGGGACGGTCATCCGGTGCCGAAAGGGCGATTCGCCGTTCGCACGGGCGGATTCCGGCCGCCGCCGGCTGTTGCCGGCGATGCTTTTCCGCCGGTCCCTGCCCGGAATGTGCCAGCCCTGCAACACATGGCCGCTTCCGTCAGCGCCGGCGAAACACAATCGGAAGTGGCTCTCTTGCCAGTTGAAAAAACTTTCGCTTTTTTAGCGCTCGATGTTTCAACCTGAAGCACCTTGGGGGGCGCTCATGAAATTTCCGAAGTACCTGACGAAAGCCTATCTGCAGAAGACCTACGGTTCGCTGAACGGTGTCGGTGATTTCACCGTCAAGCTGACCAAGTACAGCCTGACCTCCACGACGCTGAAAGCGACCGTGGAGATCGACAGCAGCTTCGGCGACAGCACCACCAGCATCCTGATGAAGGTGGGCAAGACGACGACGAGCCTGTCGGTGAAGATGCAGGGCGAAGGCTATAGCAGCACGCTCGCCTATTCCACCGCGCAGACGAAGGCCGGCGTCACCATCAAGGCGACCTATACCGACAGCTTCAAGACCAAGATGAACTACAGCCTGAACCTCGAGAAGGACGGCGATTTCAGCAAGTTCAAGCTGGTCTACGCGCTCGGCACCGAGAAGATGACCATCACCTCGACGAAGATTTCCGGCGACGTGGTGACGTTCAAGGCGGTGGACGGCGACGGCGACGTGATCGGCACCGCCAAGCTGAACCTCAAGTCCTATGGCACCTATTACGACAAGAGCGACAAGTATTTCTTCGAATCGGCCAAGACCGCCGAACTTTTCAGCAAGCTCCAGCTGAAGTTCACCGGCGTGAAGAAGAAGGCCGCCGAACTGGCGGACGACGATCACAGCGGTGCCGACGCCTTCGTGTTCAAGAAGATGGCGGCCGCCGGCAGCGATCACGGCGATGCGGGCTTTGCCGCGCGGCCCTTCGCCATCGACGATGCCTCGGACGCGACGGGTTCCGACGCGTTCGACTTCCTCGCCTCGCAGGACCACGGCCACGCGGTCCACGCGGCCAAGCATGTGCCGGACCTCTTCTGATCCGGCTTGAAACGACATGACGAAAACGGCGGAAGCGGCAACGCTTCCGCCGTTTTCGTTTTGAGTGGCCTCAGCCGGCGATGGCGTTGATGACGAGGTAGAAGAGGGCGGAGATCGCGGCTGCGGACGGCAGCGTGACGATCCAGGCGACGACGATGTTGCCGGCAATGCCCCAGCGCACGGCCGTGACGCGCCGCGCGGCGCCGACGCCGACGATCGCGCCGGTGATCGTGTGCGTGGTGGAGACCGGGATGCCGAGCCAGGTGGCGGCGAACAGGGTGATCGCCCCGCCGGTTTCCGCGCAGAAGCCCTGCATCGGGTTGAGGCGGGTGATCTTGGAGCCCATCGTGTGCACGATGCGCCAGCCACCCATCAGGGTGCCGAGCGCCATGGCCGCCTGGCAGGTGATGACCACCCAGAAGGGCACGTAGAATTCCCCCCCCAGATAGCCCTGCGAATAGAGCAGCACGGCGATGATGCCCATGGTCTTCTGCGCGTCGTTGCCGCCGTGGCCGAGCGAATAGAGCGAGGCCGAGATGAACTGCATGATGCGGAAGGTGCGGTCGACGGCGAACGGCGTCTGTCGCACGAAGAGCCAGGACACGGTGAGCACGAGGACCAGCGCCAGCAGGAAGCCGAAGGCGGGCGACAGGAAGATGGCGCTCGCCGTCTTGATGAGGCCGCTCCAGACGACGGCGTCGAAGCCGGTCTTGGCAAGGCCCGCGCCGACCAGCCCGCCGATGAGGGCGTGCGAGGAGGAGGAGGGGATGCCGAAGATCCAGGTGACGACGTTCCAGATGATCGCGCCCATCAGGGCCGCGAAGATGACGAGCGGGCTGACGATGCCGGGATCGATGATGCCCTTGCCGAGCGTCTCGGCGACATGCAGGCCGAAGAACAGGAAGGCGATGAAATTGAAGAAGGCCGCCCACATGACGGCATATTGCGGGCGCAGCACGCGCGTCGAGACGATCGTGGCGATCGAGTTCGCCGCATCGTGCAGGCCGTTCAGGAAATCGAACAGCAGCGCGATGCCGACGAGGCCGACGAGCAGCGGGAAGGCGAGGGAGGCGTCCATCAGACGTTCTCGATCACGATACCGCTGATTTCATTGGCGACGTCCTCGAAACGGTCGACGACCTTCTCGAGTTCGCCATAGATCTCGCTGCCGATGATATAGGCCATCGGATCGGTCTTGCCGTATTGCCGGAAGAGGTCCTTGAGGCCCTGGTCGTGCAACTCGTCCGAACGGCCCTCGACGCGGGTGACCTCCTCGGCGATCGCGCTGAGGCGGCCGGCATGTACGCCCACCTTGTCGAGCAGCGGAATGGCCTCGGCCACGAGATGGGCGGCCTTGACGACGGCCTCGCCCATTTCCTGCATGCCGGGCTGGAAGCTCGTCTGCTCGTAGAGGCGGATGGTCTTGACCGTCTTGTGCATCATGTCGATGGCGTCGTCCATCGACTGGATCAGGTCCTTGATGTCGCCGCGGTCGAAGGGGGTGATGAAGCTGCGGCGCACGGCGAGCAGCACTTCGCGCGTGATGTCGTCGGCCTTGTCTTCCAGTTCGACGATGCGGTTGCAGTGTCTTTCCATCTCCGGCCCGCCGGCAAGGAGCGCCTGGAGCGCCTCCGCGGCGCCGACGACGGTGCGGGAATGTTGCTCGAAGAGATCGAAGAAACGATCCTCGCGCGGCATGAGTTTGCGAAACAGCGAAAGCATGGATGCCCCTTACGTGGCTGGGGTTGTCATGCCGCTGTCATAATTGACCGTCTATCCGCTGAAAAGCGCTGATTCGCGCTTGTCACAATTCTGTTGCAGATGCGGTAAACGGGCCGCGGCCCGCTCAGGGAACGATCTTGAAGGGCTGTTCGCTGATGGCGACTGCCCCGCTTGCGGCGTCGCGGAAGCGATAGCGCAGCACATAGTCGCCGGCCGGCGGGCCGCTGAGATTGAGCGTCAGCTTGGCGAAGACCTCCTGGTTGCGCACGCTGCCCTTGAAGTCGAAGGAGCCGAAGGCCTTCTGCTCGGCCAGCACCGTGCCCTTCGGGTCGAGCAGTTCGAGGTCGACGGTGAAATGCGATTCGAGCAGGCCGCCGTCGGCTGGCCGCCAGGTCAGGCCGACCGGCTCGACATAGGAGATCAACGCCTCGCCGGCCTTGAAGCTCGCCTCCGGCCGCACCGCATACATGCCGTAGCCTTCCGGTGCCGCCGAGACGAACACGGCCTTGCCGATCGAGAAGGGCAGCGTGGCGGCGAAGGCGCCGAAGGCGTCGCGGATCGTGGTGTGCGCGCCCACCGTGTCGCCGGCGGCCGCCTGCTCCTCCGCCTTTTTGGCCGCATCCGCAAGCGGGCCGGCAAGGGCGAAGGTGGGTGCGAGCGCGGCGATAAAGGCCATGCGCAACAGGGACTTCGACACGAACATTCCGTCTTCCTCCAGCCGGTTGGGTGGCAGGATGCGAAGAAGCATGGCAACAGTCAAGAACGCCCGCGATCAGCTCTTCCAGAAGAGTGGGGTCAGGATGACGAGCACGGTCAGGATTTCGAGGCGGCCGAGCAGCATCAGGAGGGAAAGCACGTAGAGCGCCGCGTCGTGGAAACCGGCGAAGCTGCCCGCCGGCCCGATCGCCTGCGTGACGCCGGGGCCGACATTCGACAGCGAGGTGGCGGCCGCCGAGATCGCCGTCAGCACGTCGTAGCCCATCAGGGCGAGGAGGATCGCCCCGAGGGCCGAGATCGCCACATAGGTGATGAAGAACAGGAAGACGCTGCGCTGGAAATCGGCGTCGACGGTCATGGAGCCGTAGCGCACGGCATGGATGCCGTCCGGATAGATCAGCCGGTAGAGGCCGGTGCGGATGAAATTGAACAGGATGATGAGGCGGTAGGCCTTGAGGCCCCCGGAAGTCGAGCCCGAACAGCCGCCCATGAAGGTGGCGACGAAGGCGAGCGCCACGATGAAATGGCCCCATTGCGTATAGTCGTCGCTCGCAAAGCCCGTCGTCGACAGGATGGATGCCACGGTGAAGAAGGAATGGGCCAGCGCCTCATGGAAGTTGACGCCGTTTTCCAGCCGCTGGAACACGCTCGCCGCGACGGCGAAGAGCGCGAGATAGCCGAGGAAGACGCGGATCTGCGGGTCGCGCCACGCATCGAGCCGCCCGCGCACGACGAAGAGGATGAGCAGCGAGAAAGGCAGGCTGGAGAGCGTCATGAAGAAGGTGGCGGCCCACAGGAGCGGCAAGCTCCCGAAATAGCCGAAGGAGGCATCGTGCGTCGACAGCCCGCCGGTCGCCACCGTTGACATCGCGTGATTCAGCGCGTCGAAGCGGCTCATGCCGAGCGCGGCGTAGACGACGGCGCACAACAGCGTGATGCCGACATAAAGGGCGAGGAAGGCGCGGGTATAGCTGGCGATGCGGGCGAAAGGCTTGTCGGCCGTGTCGGACGATTCGAGCTTGAAGAAGGACATGCCCCCGACGCGCAGATAAGGCATGACGAAGAGGCCGAGCGCGAGAATGCCGACGCCGCCGAGCCAATGCAGCAGCGAGCGCCACATGAGGACGCCCGGCGGCGCGTCGTCGAGGCCGGTGATGACGGTCGAGCCTGTCGTGCTGATCGCCGAGACCGATTCGAAGAAGGCCTGCGCGAAGGTGAGGTTCAGCGAGGACAGCCAGAGCGGAATGGCGCCGATGATGCTGCCGGAAAGCCAGAGCATGTTGACGACGAGAAAGCCCATGCGCTTGTTGAACGGCGGCGGGCCGGCGCGCGTTGCCGCGGCCGTCGCCAGCGACAGGCCTCCGGCCATGAAGGCGGAGAAGAAGAAGACCTCCGAATCGGGATGGCCGTAATAGACGTCGATGATGGCCGGAATCAGCATCGCCACGGAAAGATAGATCCCGCTGATCGCTGCGATATTGATGGCGGATCGGAAGATGGTGGCGTTCAAGTTCGGGTCTCGAAGCGGCCATGGCGGCCAGGGCGGGTGGTAACCGTCGCGTCGATATGCCATAGCCTTTGCATCGTCCAAACTCAAGGACGGCCTCTCTGGCCGTCCGTCGCGGTGCGGACCGGTTCCGCTTCGGGGCGGATGCGGCCGCGCGGCATCGGAAAGGTTTGAAGAATGACCGGCCCTTTCTGCCTCTGTCCTTGCTTCACAGCGGGATACGCAGTTTCCTGAACCCAATCCATCGAACACGGACCCGAGCATGACATCCGACGTCGACACGGCCATGGAGGCCCTGCGCGGCCTCTTTCCCGAAACGCCGCTCCAACTGAACGAACACCTTTCCGCCCGCTACGGCGCGGAGATCTACCTCAAGCGCGAAGACCTTTCGCCGGTGCGCTCCTACAAGATCCGCGGGGCGTTCAACTTCTTCCGCAAGGTTCTTGCCGATCCGGCCGGCGCGCGCAGCTTCGTGTGCGCCTCGGCCGGCAACCACGCGCAGGGCTTTGCCTTCGTCTGCCGCCATTTCGGCGTGCCGGGCGTCGTCTTCATGCCGGTGACGACGCCGCAGCAGAAGATCGACAAGACGCGCATGTTCGGCGGCGATTTCGTGACGATCAAGCTCGTCGGCGATTTCTTCGACCAGTGCTACGCGGCGGCCCGTGATCACGCGGCGGCGACCGGTGCGCTGATGGTGCCGCCCTTTGACCATGCCGATATCATCGAGGGGCAGGCGACGGTGGCGGCGGAATTCGTCGCGCAGCTCCCAGACGGCAAGCTGCCGGACCTCGTCGTGCTGCCGGTCGGCGGCGGCGGCCTTGCCTCGGGCATAACCGGCTATCTCGACGGCCGGATCGGCCCGTCGAACTTCGTCTTCTGCGAGCCGGCGGGCGCACCGAGCCTCCGGCGCAGCCTCGAAAGCGGCGCGGTGGTGACGCTCGACCAGGTCGACAATTTCGTCGACGGGGCCGCGGTCGGCCAGATCGGCGCGCTGAACTTCGCCGCGCTCAGCCGCTTTTCCGCCGACCAGGTGATGCTGCTGTCGGAAAACGCGATCTGCGTGACCATGGTCGACATGCTGAATGTCGAGGGCGTGGTGCTGGAGCCGGCCGGCGCCTTGTCGCTAACGGCGCTCGACGCGCTCGGCCGCGAGGCGCTGGAGGGCAAGACGGTCGTCGCGGTCGTTTCCGGCGGCAATTTCGATTTCGAGCGCCTGCCGGACGTCAAGGAACGCGCCATGCGCCATGCGGGACTGAAGAAATACTTCATCCTGCGCCTTGCCCAGCGCCCCGGCGCGCTGCGCGATGTCCTCAACCTGCTCGGCCCGGACGACGACATCGCCCGCTTCGAATACCTCAAGAAATCCGCCCGCAACTTCGGCTCGATCCTCATCGGCATCGAGACGAAGGCGCCGGAGAATTTCGCCGCGCTGAAGAAGGCCTTCGACGGGGCGGGCCTGCGCTACCAGGACATCACCGAAAACGAGATCCTGGCCAATCTCGTCATCTAACCTTCTTGCCCCGCCGCCTCGCGGCGGGGCTATCCACAGCTCTCCTCTTGGAGGGCGCCGCGGGCTGTGTTAGCAATCGGCCATGGCATCGTTCTTTTCAAAACTCTTCGGTCGCGGCGGCGACTCGGCGGCTCCCGTGAAAATCGCGGAGGAAACCGAGGCTTACAACGACCTCACCCTCGTCGCGGCTCCCATTGCGGAAGGCGGGCAGTATCGCCTGGCCGGCCGGATCGAGAAACGGGACGGCGAGCGGGTGCTGACCCGCAGCTTCATCCGCGCCGATCTTTTCTCCTCGCGAGACGACACGGTCGCCGCGACCTTCCGCAAGGCCAAACAGATCGCCGACCAGCACGGCGCCTCGCTCTTCGGCGACGGCGTGGAGAGCCGGCAGGTCTGACGGCCCCGGGCGGATTTTTGCCCGCCCCGCGCGAAAAGTCGTTCCCGATCGCACGAAGGCGCTGGAGAACCGGCGCGATTGCCTGTATCCGCGGAAAAACAACTTGTTGCGACTCTCCCGCTGCGCTTAGCTGCCGGGCAGTCGAAGATGCTGCGGACCGGCTATGGGCACTGAAAACCTGATTCTGCTTCTCGTCGAGGCCGGGTTCTACTTCGTCTTCATGGTGGGTCTTCTGCACCTGCGCCATCAACTGGGTATCGGCATGTTCATCGCCGCGCTCGGCGTCATGCATTTCCTCGAGACCTATCTGGCCGCGGTCTTCTATATCGAGCTGCCCTTCGGCGTCATTTCGCCCGGTTCCTCGGTGCTGTTCTCCGGCAAGCTGATGATGATCCTCCTTCTTTATGTGAAGGAGGATGCCGCCGTCGTGCGCGCGCCGATCTACGGCCTGCTCGCCGGCAATTTCCTGACGGTCGGCCTCGGTTTCTTCCTGCGCCACCACCAGACGATCGGCGTGGTGCCGGGCCGCATCGCCGATCTCGCCTTCATCGACGAGATGGGCTGGCTGATGCTGTGGGGCACGACGCTGCTCTATCTCGATTCGCTGGCGATCATCCTGCTTTACGAGCGGCTCGGCCGGGTGTTCCGGAAAAGCACGGCCCTGCGCTTCTTCGTCTCCGGCGTCGCCGTGCTCACTTTCGACCAGGTCGGCTTCTTCGCCGCGCTGCATTTCCTGAACGGCGCGCCGACCGAGGTTTTCTGGGGCGGCTGGATCGCCAAGATGATGGCGGCGTGCGCCTATGCCGTGCTGATCACCGTCTATCTGCATTATTCGCGCATTTCGGCCATTCCCGTTTCGCCCCGGCCGATCTCGGATATCTTCGCAGACCTCACCTTCCGCGAGCGCTACGAGGACCTGCTCGACCGTTCGGGCCGCGATGCGCTGACCGGCGTCTATGACCGCAGCCGCCTCGAATTCGAGGCGCCGCGCATGCTGTCGGCCATGCTGGCGGGCGGCAAGCCGATGGCACTGATGATCATCGACGCCGACCATTTCAAGGACGTCAACGACGGCTTCGGGCATCTTGCCGGCGACGGCGTGCTGAAGGACACCGCCGCCTGCCTGCAGCGGGCCCTGCGCGCCGGCGACCGGCTGTTCCGCTTCGGCGGCGAGGAGTTCGTGGTGCTCTGCGAGGATCTGTCCCCGGCGGCCGGCGCCGAGCGGGCGGAAAAGCTGCGCCGGACCGTCGAGGCAGACATCCGCCGGCCGGACGGCGTGCCGATGACCGTCAGCATCGGGGTCGCCAACAGCTACAGCGACGGCACGACGCTGAACGCGCTGCTGTCGGCCGCAGATGCGCGTCTCTACGCCGCCAAGAGCGCCGGCCGCAATCAGGTGATCTCCAGCTAGAGCATTTCCAGCCGGAGCGAAGTCGCTTCGGCGTCGGATAATGCGGTACAAACAAGAATCTAGAGCATTTCCGGTGAACCGGAGTTCACCGGAAATGCTCTAGCAGGCTGCTGCAAAACGGCTGACAGGGTTGGGTTTTCTGTTGGGCTGGCAGGTTTTTGTCCGCGGGTTTTGTTTTTGGAGTTGGTTTGCCGCGCCCTGTCCATTGTTGATCGCGTCTGGCCC
>QFCS01000327.1_pt1 | contig 44479 bp, 51 predicted proteins | sample 3576561 | NCBI WGS metagenome assembly QFCS01 | reverse complement strand
TTTCGGGAGGTGTTGATGCCGTGGATGGAGTGTTCGGTTATGGACGAACGTGTTCGGTTCGTTGGCCGTCTTCTGGACGGCGAGGCGATGAGCGATGTGTGCCGCTCGTTCGGCATTTCGCGCAAGACCGGCTACAAGATCTTCAACCGCTACCGGGACGAAGGCCTGGCGGGGCTGACTGACCGCTCGCGGCGGCCGGTGCGCTATGCCAACCAGCTGCCCGACCCGATCGAGCGGCTGATCGTGGCCTCGAAGAAGGAGAAGCCGCACTGGGGCGCCCGCAAGATCAGGGAGCTTCTGGTGAAGAAGCTTGCCGGCGACATCCGCATCCCGGCCAGGTCGACTGTGCATGCGGTGCTCCACCGCCATGGCCTGGTGAAGCGCGCCCGTCAGCGGCGGCGCTGCAAGGCCGAGGGCACGCCACTGTCGCAGGCAGCCGTGCCCAATGATCTGTGGTGCGCCGACTTCAAGGGCGAGTTCAAGACGGGCGACGGCCGCTACTGTTACCCTCTGACGGTGACCGACCAGGCCTCGCGCTATCTGCTCGCCTGCGAAGCCCTTGAATCGACGAAGGAGATGCCGGTCATCGAGACCTTCGTCCGTCTCTTCAGGGAGTACGGCCTGCCCGCCGCCATGAGAACTGACAATGGGCTGCCCTTCGCCTCGCCCAACGGGCTTTACAATCTGTCGAAGCTGTCGGTGTTCTGGCTCAGGCTCGGCATCGCGGTCGAACGCATCAAACCCGGCAACCCGCAGCAGAACGGCCGTCACGAGCGCATGCACCTGACCTTGAAGAAGGAGACCACCAGGCCGCCCGGCGCAAACATCCTCCAGCAGCAGGGCCGCTTCGATGACTTCGTCAGCGAATTCAACCATGAACGCCCGCACCAGGCCATCGGCATGAAGACGCCGGGCGAACTCTATGCGCCGTCCTCAAAAACCTATGGAGGATTGCCGGACGTGGAATACCCCTTCCATGACAGCGACATCCTCGTCACCGCCTGTGGCCGCATCTGCATGCACCGCAAGAAGATAAACGTCTCCACCGTGCTCGCCGGTCAGAGGCTCGGCATAAAGGAGGTCGACGACGGCATTTGGCTCGTCTCCTTCATGCAATATGATCTCGGATATATCGACCTCGAACAGAGGACCTTGCAGACCATCGACAACCCGTTCGGCACGAGGTTGTCACCCATGTCATAGGTACAAGCTGTTACCAATGTCTCCGGGCCGGACAGGTCTGATTTTGGTGAGCGCGGTGGGACTCGAACCCACGACCTACTGATTAAAAGTCAGTTGCTCTACCGGTTGAGCTACGCGCTCCCGCGAGGCGGCGTCGCCGCCCCCGAAATTGCGGCGGAACATAGGGATAGCGGCCTTGCCGGTCAATCGCAAAATCCCGGTTTCGGCCGCTGTCGCACAAGCAAGAATCCCGAAGCATTGCGCAGGAGATTGCGCGTCTATTCGAGCAACGTCCAAGTCACCGGCCGGCGCTCTCGAAAAATTTCCTTGTGTTTGCTGCGGTTGCAAGAGATCATCCCGCTATTGCTGCTCGAACCGGTGTAAGAGCCATGCCTATGGGACCCGCCGCCCGGATGAATGATCTGACGGCCCATGGCGGGCCGCTCGTCCCCGGTCCGCCCAGCCTCAACGTCATCATCGGCAACCAGCCGGCCTGGCTCGGCATGACGGCGGCGGCCGCCGCCGCGCTTGCCGCCACCATCGCCGCCGGAGCGGCGGACGTGGCCGACAAGACCGCCAAGGTGGCGGCGGCCTCGGCGGCAGGACCGCTCGCCGTGGCCAAGGCGCAGGCCGACCTGGTCGAGGCGACGGCCAAGGCGGCGTCCGACACCGCGGCCGCGATGACCAGCTCAGGGGTCAGCATGAACGCCTGCCCGATCGTCAAGGTCGCGGTGCCCGACGGCATCGGCGTCGTCATCATGCCGAGCCAGACCGTGCTCATCAACAACTGGGGCGCCTGCCGGGTCGGCGACATGATCCAGGAGGTCACCTCGGTCAACACCATCGCGGTGGGCTTTCCGCAGGTCATCATCGGCGGGTGATCCAGGCATCGTTTCCGCTGCACCGTCCCGCATATGACGGCCGCCGAACGACGTTTATGTTCCTTCATCGCAGTCGCGCGGCTACGCCACCGCCGCGCGAAGCGTAGCGTGTCCCGGGCAACTGACTTTCGAAGACGGCGGCTTCGACGGCGACGATAGGCCACGCCAAGGTGATTGGAGACGGCGCCCGCGCGGGTCTATATGCGGGCGGCCGGCCACGCCGGCGTTGCAGGGACCGAAGCATGGCCGTTGACGTCGGGTATCTCACTGCGGTCGGAGCGGGGGCGCTGTCGTTCCTGTCGCCTTGCGTGCTGCCGCTGGTGCCGCCTTATCTCTGCTACATGGCAGGCGTCTCGGTCGAGGATTTTCGTGGCCAGCAGGCGGTGACGACCCCGACGCCGGCCCGCCGCGCGCTGGCGCTGACGTCGCTCGCCTTCGTGCTCGGCTTCACCACCGTGTTCGTGGCGCTCGGCGCGGGCGCCTCCACCATCGGCCGGCTGCTGCGCGTCTGGCAGGAGCCGCTGGCGATGGCCGCCGGCGTCGTCATCATCGTCATGGGCCTGAACTTCCTCGGCGTTCTGCGCATCCCTTTTCTGTCGCGCGAAGCGCGTTTCCAGGCGCGCGGCGAGCCGGCCAGCGCCGTCGCCGCCTATGTCATGGGGCTCGCCTTCGCCTTCGGCTGGACGCCTTGCATCGGCCCGGTGCTGGGGCCGATCCTGACGCTTGCCGGCGGCAGCGCCACGGTCGGGGAGGGCGCGCTGCTGCTTGCCGCCTATTCGCTCGGCCTCGGCATCCCGTTCCTCGTGGCCGCCCTGTTTTCCGGCGCGTTCATGCGTTTCCTGTCGCGCTTCCGCGTCCATCTCGGCCGGGTCGAGAAGGCGATCGGCGCGCTGCTGGTGGTCGCCGGCGTGCTCTTCCTCACCGGCGGCGTGCAGAGCATGTCCTACTGGCTGCTGGAGACCTTCCCGGTGCTTGGCAGGCTCGGCTGAGGGGCGTGCTCCATTGTATCGGCTGTAAGAAACGGTGACCGCCCGGGCCGTTGGAAGGCGGCCGTCGCGATGCTAGAAGGGCCGCCGGATTCCTTCGCCCCGCCCACCTCTTGCCGGATCTTTTCATGATGTCTTCCAGAAGCTGTCTGTCGATCATCCTCGCAGCGGGCGAGGGCACGCGCATGAAGAGCGCCACGCCGAAAGTCCTGCACAAGATTGCCGGCCTGCCGATGCTGGCGCATGTCGCGCGCGCCGCCGCCGCTGCCGGTGCCGGCGACATCGCTGTCGTCGTCGGCCACAACGCCGCAGCCGTGCGCAAGTCGGCCGGCGCCTTCGCCGGCGACGCAAGCGTGTTCGAGCAGGAGCCGCGCCTCGGCACAGCGCACGCGGTGCTGGCGGCGCGCGCGGCGATCGAGCGCGGCTACGACGACGTGCTGGTGATGTTCGGCGATACCCCGCTGGTCGATCCAGGCGCGCTGATGCTGGCGCGCGCCAAGCTCGCCGAGGGCAAAGCCGTGTCCGTGGTCGGCTTTCGCACCGACAAGCCGACCGGCTACGGCCGGCTGATCGAGGTCGACGGCCAGCTTGCCGCAATCCGCGAGGAAAAGGACTGCTCGCCTGCCGAACGGCTCATCACCTTCTGCAACAGCGGCCTGATGGCGCTGTCGGGCGAACACGCCCTGGCGCTGCTCGACAAGGTCGGCAACGCCAACGCCAAGGGCGAATTCTACCTGACCGGCGTGGTGGCCATCGCCCGCGAGGCAGGCCTCGATGTCGCCGCCACCGAGGCCCCGTTCGACAGCACGCTCGGCGTCAACACGCTCGCCGAACTCGCCGAGGCCGAGGCGATCTGGCAGCGCCGCCGCCGCCGCGAGGCCATGCTGTCGGGGGTTACCCTGGTGGCGCCCGAAACCGTGTTCTTCGCCCACGACACCGAGATAGCCGCCGACGTGCTGGTCGAGCCGAACGTCTTCTTCGGCCCCGGCGTCAAGGTGGCGGGGGGCGCCATCATCCATGCCTTCTGCCATATCGAGGGCGCCGACATCGGCCCGGAGAGCCATGTCGGCCCGTTCGCGCGGCTGCGCCCCGGCGCCGATCTCGGCGAGGGCGCCAAGGTCGGCAATTTCTGCGAGGTCAAGAAGGCGACCGTCGAGGCCGGCGCCAAGGTCAATCACCTCTCCTATATCGGCGACGCGCGCATCGGCGCCGGCGCCAACATCGGCGCCGGCACCATCACCTGCAATTACGACGGCTTCAGCAAGTTCTTCACCGATATCGGCCGTGGCGCCTTCGTCGGCTCCAACTCCGCGCTGGTGGCACCGGTCAGCATCGGCGACGGCGGTTACGTCGCTTCCGGCAGCGTCGTCACCGAGGACGTGCCGGCCGACGCGCTCGCCTTCGGCCGCGCCCGCCAGAAGACGCTGCCGGATCGCGCTCGTATCCTGCGGGAGCGACTTGCATCGGCGAAAAAGGGCTGATGCCGGCGCCTCTGGAAGGTCGCTGCCTGCAAGCAGTATGGGTATAGCGACGCCGTCCCTTCGTACCGGGCGACGACTGAAACCTGAAACTGAAGACTGAAACTAACGTGGGTCGCGCTTGCGCAGTTCCGGATTGGCCTCGGTCTCGCGCTGCAGCGATGCAGTGGCGTCGATGTAAGGCTCCTGGCGGGCGACGCTCCAGTATTTCAGCTCGTCGAGCGCGATGCGCTCGCCGGTCACCGCGCAGCGCACGAACGAGCCGGGGCTGGTTACCTGGAAGTCTCCATCGAGGTAACGGATCCCGGCTTCCCTGGCGCCCGGACCCTCGAAGCGGTTCATCATCGTCGCTCGGCTAAGGTTTCAGCCCGCATCCGCCACAAATCCGGCACGAGGTCAAGCGCTCAGCCCGCGCGGCCGAAGTCGCAAGGATTGACTCCACGGCCGACATGGAAAATACTTCACTATATGGCGAAGTATAAAGAATCGGGCATTGACCGCACGTTTGCCGCGCTTGCCGATCCCACCAGGCGGGCGATCCTGCTCAGGCTGGAGCGGGAGGCGGGCTTGTCGGTCAGCGAGCTTGCCCGGCCGTTCCCGATAAAACTTCCGGGCATGATGAAGCATCTCGATGTGCTGTCGGACGCCGGCCTTGTCGTCAGGCGAAAGACCGGCCGCACCGTGTCGGTCCATCTGTCGGCCGGGCCGATGCGGGAGGCCATGGAGTGGCTCAAACGCTATGAGCGCTTCTGGACGGTGAGCCTCGACAGGCTTGTCGCGCTCGTGGAGGAGGACGACGAGCAATGACCGCGGGTCTGCCGAGCGTCACCATCGTACGTAGGATCAAGGCGCCGCCCGCCAGGGTCTACGCAGCGCTCACGGACCCCAGGCAGATGGTACTGTGGTGGGGGCCGGACGCCGGGCCGACGCTTCGCGCCGAGGCGGATGTGCGGCCGGGCGGCCGCCTCAGCGTCGTCTTTCGCCTGCTGAACGGCGACGAACACAATCCTACCGGTGTCTACCGGGAGGTGGTTGCCGGCGAGAAACTCGTCTTCACCTGGGAATGGCCCGGAATGCCCGAGCGGGACTCGCTGGTTACGTTCCTGCTCGATCCGATCGAGGGCGGCACCGAACTGACGCTGATCCACGAGCAGCTTCCGGACGAACCGGCCCGCGCGAGCCACGAGCGGGGCTGGAGCGGGCTCCTCGACAAGCTGTCCCTTTTCCTTGGAGATGCCGAATGGCCGAGCTGACCCTCACCACCTTCGATTGGGTTCCAGAGATACCGCGCGGCTACGTCCGCGACCTGCGGGTGCGCTGGGCGCTGGAGGAGGCCGGTCTGGCCTATCGCGTCGCCAGCGTGCCGTTCGACCGCCGGGGCGCCGAGCATTTCGCGCACCAGCCCTTCGGCCAGGTGCCGTGGCTGACCGACGGAGATATCTCGATCTTCGAGAGCGGCGCCATCCTGCTTTATCTCGGCGAACGCAACCCGCAACTGATGCCCGCCGATCCGCACGGCCGCGCCAAGGCGCTGGAATGGCTGTTCGCGGCCCTCAATTCGGTCGAGGCGGCCTCGCTGCCCTGGTCGCTCTTTGCCTTTGCCGGCGACCAGGCACAGACGCCAGGCCGCCAACACCTGGACCGCTTCCTCAAGGCGCGGCTCGACCACATGGAGGCGGTGCTGGCCGGGCGCGCGTGGCTGGCCGGAGGCTTTTCCGTCGCCGACATTCTGATGGTCGACGTGCTGCGGCTCGTGGACCGCTTCGACGGGCTGGCCGACCATCCGAACTGTCGCGACTATGTGGCGCGTGCCACCGGACGGCCGAGCTTCGTCAAGGCACATAGCGACCAGATGGCGCATTTCGCCGCGGCGGACTGAGCAAGGCGAGGGCGCACAAGGGGGACGACGCGGCCGGCCCGGCGGGACGTCGAGTTGGCTCGGCGATGGGCCTGTTCCGCGTTCGGTTTCGCGTTGATTGAGAATCTCGTTCCCTAAATGGCTTCCATTTGGAATGAAATTGCTTATCTCTCCCCTGGTTATCCCCGATAACCGGCTTCACCTTCGTAGTCACTCAGGGACATCCATCATGAACGTGTTGAAATCGCTGCTGGCGGCCGCGGCCTTGCAGGCGCTGGCGCTGGCGCCGCTGCAGGCCGGCGAGAACCTCGACCGGATCAAGGCGGCAGGCGCCTTCAAGATCGGCACCGAGGGCACCTATGCGCCCTTCACCTACCACGACGCCTCCGGCGCGCTGGTCGGCTTCGACGTCGAGATCGGCCGCGAGATCGCCAAGCGGCTGGGCGTGGAAGCGCAGTTCCAGGAAGGCAAGTGGGACGGCCTGATCGCCGGGCTCGATGCCAACCGCTACGACGCCGTCATCAATCAGGTCGGCATCACCGAGCAGCGCAAGCAGAAATACGATTTCTCCGAGCCCTACATCGCTTCCAAGGCGGTGCTGATCGTGCGCGGCGACAACACCGACATCAAGTCGTTCGCCGATCTGAAGGGCAAGAAATCGGCACAGTCGCTGACCAGCAATTTCGGCAAGCTCGCCGAGGCCAACGGCGCCGAGCTGGTCGGCACCGACGGTTTCGACCAGTCGATCCAGCTCCTGCTCAGCGGCCGCGCCGACGCCACCATCAACGACAGCCTGTCCTTCCTCGACTTCAAGAAGCACAAGCCCGACGCCGACGTGAAGATCGTCGCGCAGGAGGAGAAGGCCGACTATTCCGGCGTGATCATCCGCAAGGGCGAGCCGGAGCTGCTGGAGGCGGTCAACAAGGCGCTCACCGAGATCAAGGCCGACGGCACCTACCAGAAGATCTCCGACCAGTATTTCGGGCAGGACGTCTCGCAGTAGTTCGTCGCACGCGCTGAACAAACGGGCGGCCGTTTGACGGCCGCCCGTTTGTTTTGGGCGCGGTCTTCGTGCAAAGCTCCGCCGCACTTCACCTCGCCGCTCGGGAGAAAACGCGCGTGCCCCACTGGCTGCAATTGATGCTGGAATCGCTCGGGCCGCTGTTGTGGGCGGCGGTGAAATTCACCGCGCCGCTGACGCTGCTGTCCTTCGCCTTCGGGCTCGCCGTCGGGCTGGCAGCGGCGCTGATCCGGCTGTTCGCGCCGGCGCCGTTCGCCGCCGCCGTCCGTTTCTACGTCTGGATCATCCGCGGCACGCCGCTCTTGGTGCAGCTCTTCCTCATCTTCTACGGCCTGCCCAGCGCCGGCATCGTCATCGACGCGTTTCCGGCGGCGCTTATTGGCTTCACCTTGAACATCGGCGCTTATTCCTCCGAAATCATCCGCGCTGCCATCTCCTCGGTGCCGCGCGGCCAGTGGGAGGCGTCCTATTCGATCGGCATGAGTTTCCAGCAGGCGATCCGCCGCACCATCCTGCCGCAGGCCGGCCGGGTGGCGGTGCCGCCGCTCTCCAACACCTTCATCTCGCTGGTCAAGGACACCTCGCTCGCCGCCGCCATCACCGTGCCGGAGCTGTTCCAGGCGGCGCAGCGCATCGTCGCCACCACCTACGAGCCGCTGATCCTCTACATCGAGGCGGCGCTGATCTATCTGGCGCTGAGCTCCATCCTGTCGGCCTTGCAGGTGCGGCTGGAGCAGCGGCTCAATCGTTACGGCGGGTTCCTGGAGGCACGGTCGTGATCGAGCTGCTCGCCATCGAAAAACGCTTCGGCGACAATGTCGTGCTGAAGGACATGACGCTGCGCATGGCCGAGGGCTCGGTCACCGCGCTGGTCGGGCCGTCGGGCGGCGGCAAGAGCACGCTGCTGCGCTGCATCAACCTGCTCGAAGTGCCGACCGCCGGCACGGTCAGGATCGGCGAGGAGGCGCTGACCTTTCACCCGGGCCAGAAGGTCGGCTGGGCGGCGGTCCAGAAGCTGCGCCGCCAGACCGGCATGGTGTTCCAGAACTTCCAGCTGTTTCCGCACCGCACGGCGATCGAAAACGTCATGGAAGGGCTGGTCACCGTGCTCAGATGGCCGGCCGGCAAGGCGCGCGAGCGGGCGGCGGCCCTGCTCGACAAGGTCGGGCTGGCTGGTAAGGCCGACGCCTGGCCGGCGACGCTGTCCGGCGGCCAGCAGCAGCGCGTGGCGATCGCCCGCGCGCTGGCGCCATCGCCGCGCGTGCTTCTATGCGACGAGCCGACCTCGGCCCTCGACCCCGAACTGTCGGAGGAAGTGGTGGATGTGCTTGGCCAGCTCGCCCGCGAAGGCACCACCATGGTGATGGCCACCCACGATCTGCGCCTTGCCTCGCGCATCGCCAACGAGGTGGTGTTCCTGGAAGCCGGCAGCGTGGTGGAAAAGGGGCCTGCCGCGCAACTTTTCGGCAATCCCGAGCGCGAGCGCACGCGGCGCTTCATCGCCACGCTGACGCAGCGATAGGGTCACTTCCGCCCGAACAGTTTCTCGATGTCGGCGAGCTTGAGCTCGATATAGGTCGGACGGCCGTGATTGCAGGTGCCGGAGCCGGGGGTGACCTCCATCTGCCTGAGCAGCGCGTTCATCTCGTCGGGCAACAGCCGGCGGCCGGAGCGCACCGAGCCGTGGCAGGCCATGGTGGCGGCGATCGCGTTGAGCCGCTCTTTCAGCGTGTCGACGGTGTCGCTGTCGGCGATCTCGTCGGCGAGGTCGCGCACCAGTTGCTCGACATTGGCCTCGCCGAGCATGGCCGGCGTCTCGCGGACGGCAACCGCGCCGGGGCCGAAACGTTCGATGCCGAGGCCGAAACGCTTGAGCGTCTCGGCGTGCCGCGCCAGCCGGTCGGCGTCGTCCTCGCTCAGGTCGACGATCACCGGCAGGAGCAGCATCTGCGCCGGCATCGGCCGGCTGGCGAGCGCGTTCTTCAGCGCTTCGTAGACCAGCCGCTCGTGCGCGGCGTGCTGGTCGACGATGACCAGCGAATCGCCGGTCTGCGCGACGATGTAGTTTTCGTGCACTTGGGCGCGCGCCGCGCCCAGCCGCAGGCCCGCCGCCTCGGTGGGCATGTCATCGATGGCCGCGCGGGCGTCGGCGCTGTCGAGCGGACCGGCCTCGAAAGTCGCCTGCGCGGCCTCGGCGAAGCCGTGTGCCAGCGGCCGTTGGAATGAGCGCGTCGCGTCGAAGCCCGCCGGCACGGCGCTGCGGAAGCCCGGGTTGTAGCCGCGGTGGCCTGCGCTCGGGCCGGGATGGCCGTAGCTGGTCGGGCCGGGGCGGAAGGCGCCGAACATCGCCGCGGCGCCGGTCGAGGCCGGGCGGATGCCGGCGCTGGCGAGCGCCTCGCGTACCGCGCCGACGATCAGGCCGCGCACCAGGCCGGGGTCGCGGAAGCGCACGTCGGCCTTCGCCGGGTGCACGTTGACGTCGACCAGCGCCGGGTCGAGCGACAGGAACAGCGCCGTAACGGCATGACGGTCGCGCGCCAGCACGTCGGCGAAGGCACCGCGGATGGCGCTGGCGATCAGCCGGTCGCGGACCGGCCGGCCGTTGACGTAGACATATTGCTGCAGGGCGTTGGCGCGCGAATAGGAGGGGATCGACACATGCCCGTCGAGCCGCACGCCCTCACGCACCGCGTCGAGCGCCAGCGCATTGTCGGGAAATTCAGAGCCCATCACCTGGGCGATGCGTTTCAGCCGGTCGTCGGTGGCGGCGAAGTCGAGCGTCGAGCGGTCCGGGCCGGAAAGCGTGAAGCGCACCTTCGGGAAGGCGATGGCGATGCGCCTGACGACGTCGGCGATGGCGGTCGCCTCGGCGCGCTCGCCCTTCATGAACTTCAGCCGCGCCGGCGTGGCGAAGAACAGGTCGCGCACCTCGACGACGGTGCCGCGGTTGGCGCCGGCCGGTCGCACCGTCGAGACATGCCCGCCTTCGACGCCGATCTCGGCGGCTTCCGCGGTGGCCGTGCGCGAGCGGATCGACAGCCGCGAAACCGCGCCGATCGACGGCAGCGCCTCGCCGCGGAAGCCGAGCGTGCGGATGTCGTCGATGTCGGTGGAGAGCTTGGACGTGCAGTGGCGCGACACCGCGAGTTCCAGTTCGCCGGCGGCAATGCCGGTGCCGTCGTCGCCTACGCGGATCAGCGACAGCCCGCCGCCGGCGGTCACGATCTCGACACGTGTCGCGCCGGCGTCCAGCGCGTTCTCGACCAGTTCCTTGACCACGCTCGCCGGACGCTCGATGACCTCGCCGGCGGCGATCTGGTTGATCATCGTTTCGGATAGCTGGCGGATCGGCATGGCGGGCGCTTTATAAGGGATTCGCTTGCCCTGCGGAACGGCGCGGCATGTCACGTCGCGGAGAGGCAGTGGGCTGCTGCTCGTCGGGGCCGAGGGGCGATCTGGTAGCCGGTTTCTCCGTATGCAGCTTGAACGCAGTCATACCCCGCGTCAGCGTCGGCGCAAGACTCAATCCTTTAATGGCTTGCCCAGCCGGCCGGCCAGATCCTGGATGAACTGCCAGGCGACGCGGCCGGAGCGGCTGCCGCGCGTCGTCGCCCATTCCAGCGCGTCGGCTCGCAGGATCTCGGCGTCGATATCGAGACCGTGGTAACGCACGTAGCCGTCGATCATCTCCAGATATTCATCCTGCGAGCATTTGTGGAAGCCGAGCCACAGGCCGAAACGGTCGGACAGCGACACCTTTTCCTCGACCGCCTCGGACGGGTTGATGGCGGTCGAGCGCTCGTTGTCGATCATGTCGCGCGGCAGGAGATGGCGGCGGTTCGAGGTGGCGTAGAAGATGACGTTTGCCGGTCGGCCCTCGACGCCGCCCTCCAGCGCCGCCTTCAGCGACTTGTAGGAGGTATCGTCGTGGTCGAACGACAGGTCGTCGCAGAACAAGACGAAGCGGTGCGGGGATCTTTTCAGGATCCCCATCAGCCTCGGCAGCGAATCGATGTCCTCGCGGTGGATTTCGACCAGCTTCAGCGGCTTGCCGTCTCCTGCGTCGCGGTTGATCGCCGCGTGCGCGGCCTTCACCAGTGACGACTTGCCCATGCCGCGGGCGCCCCACAGCAGCACGTTGTTGGCCGGCAGGCCGGCGGCGAAGCGCTGAGTATTGTCGACGAGGATGTCGCGCACGCGGTCGACGCCGCGGATCAGGCCGATCTCCACCCGGTTCACACGCGCGACCGGCTCGAGCACGCCGAGTTCGGCCGACCAGACGAAGCAGTCGGCGGCCTCGAGGTCTGTCTCTGGCGGCGGTGGCGGTGCTATGCGGCCGACCGCCTCGATCAGCCGGTCGAGTTTTTCGGAAAGCGCTTGCAGGGAGGGGCTGGGCATGAGCAGAAAGTCCAATGTTCGTGTCGCGCCAGCGATACGCGAATCCGCAGCCCTACCCAAGGGGAAGGCGATGGTCCACATGCGATGAATTGCCCATCGGTCAGCCATCGTCCGCAGGCAGCAGCGGCGAAAAATCGGCCGGCCGGGTGTAAATGCCGCGTTATCGGCCCCGAAAACCGCGAAAGCGCCGGTCAGGCCCGGTTGCAATGCCGCTTCGACCGACTATATTCCGGCCAACTTTGACGGGGGCCGCGGAGCCGGCCTTTCCCCACCTCAGGAGCATTCTGCATGATCGTGACGCCGGCATACGCGCAAGGTATGGGCGCTTCCCCCGACATATTCGTCAGCATCCTGCCGTTTGTCCTTATCTTCGTGATCATGTATTTCCTGATCATCCGGCCGCAGCGCACGCAGTTGAAGAAGCGCAACGAGATGCTGGCGAACATTCGCCGCGGCGACACGGTGGTGACCGGCGGCGGCTTCGTCGGCAAGGTCACCAAGGTGATGGACGACAACGAACTCGAAGTCGACCTCGGCGGCATGAAGGTGACGGCGCTGCGTTCGACCATTGCCGACGTGCGGGTCAAGGGCGAACCGATCGCCAACCAGAACGTCAAGAAATAAACGCCTTCGGGAGCTAGGCTCCCGTTTCAGGCCGCCGGACAGAAGAAGACGATGCTCTATTTCTCACGCTGGAAGACGATCACCATCTGGGGCATCGTGTTCCTCGGGATCATTTTCGCTTTCCCGAACCTGCTGTCGCAGTCGACGCGCGACAGTCTGCCGTCCTGGCTGCCCGACCGGCCGATGACGCTTGGCCTCGACCTGCAGGGCGGTTCGCACATCCTGCTCGCCGTCGATCGCAACGACCTGGTCAACGAACGCCTGCAGACCGTGCGTGACGACATCCGCACCATGCTGCGCGATGCCAAGATCGGCTACACCGGACTTTCCGGCACCGGGCAGTCGGTGCAGGTGCGCATTCGCGAGGCGAACGAGGTCGAGCAGGCGAAAACGGCGCTGCAATCGCTTACCCAGCCGGTGACCAACAGTCTGTTCGGAACCGGTTCCATCTCCGAGCTGACTCTCGAAGAGCCGGAGCCCGGCCTGCTGCGCTATACGCTGACGGAAAACGGCATCGAGTACCGCATGTCGTCCGCCGTGACCCAGTCGATCGAGGTCATCGGCCGCCGCGTCAACGAGCTCGGCACGACCGAGCCGATCATCCAGCGTCAGGGCTCCGACCGCGTGCTGGTGCAGGTGCCGGGCCTGCAGGACCCGCAACGCCTCAAGGACATTCTCGGCCAGACCGCCAAGCTGACGTTCCAGATGGTCGACCAGACCATGCCGGTGCAGGAAGCGGTGCAGGGCCGTCCGCCGGCCGGATCCTCGGTGCTCTATTCGACCGACGACCCGCCGGTGCCCTACCTGATCGAGGACCGTGTGATCGTGTCGGGCGAAAACCTCGTCGACGCACAGGCGACCTTCGACCAGCGCACCAACGAGGCGGTGGTGTCGTTCCGTTTCGACAGCAAGGGCGCGGCGCGTTTCGGCCAGGCGACCCAGCAGAATGTCGGCCGGCTGTTCGCCATCATCCTCGACAACCAGGTGATCTCGGCGCCGCAGATCCGCGAGCCGATCCTCGGCGGCACCGGACAGATTTCCGGCAACTTCACCACGCAGTCCGCTAACGACCTTGCCGTGCTGCTGCGCGCCGGCGCGCTGCCGGCCGACCTCACCATCGTGGAAGAGCGCACGGTAGGCCCGAGCTTGGGCGCGGACTCGATCGCGGCCGGCGAGTTCGCCGCGCTGATCGCCGGCGTGCTGGTCGTCGGCTTCATGCTGGTCGCCTACGGCACGCTCGGCATCATCGCCAACATCGCGCTCGCCGCAAACGTCATCCTGATCATCGCCATCCTGTCGGTGCTGGGCGCCACGCTCACCATGCCCGGCATCGCCGGTATCGTGCTCACCGTCGGCATGGCGGTCGATTCCAACGTGATCATCTACGAACGCGTGCGCGAGGAGCGACGATGGGGCCGCTCGCTGGTGCAGTCGCTCGACACCGGCTTCGCGCGCGCGCTGGCGACCATCGTCGACGCCAACTTCACCACCTTCATCGCCGCCGTCATCCTGTTCTACATGGGCACCGGGCCGGTGCGCGGCTTCGCCGTGACGCTGGCGATCGGCATCATCACCACCGTGTTCACCGCGTTCACGCTGACGCGCTGGATGATCGCCGTCTGGCTGAAGCGCTACAAGCCGAAGGAACTGCCGAACGGCCTGATCCGCTTTATTCCCGACGACACCAAGCTGCCGTTCATGAGTTGGCGCAAATACGCATTCACGTTGTCGGCGGCCTTGTCGCTTGCCGCGGTGGCGTTGTTCTTCACCATCGAGATGAACTACGGCATCGATTTCCGCGGTGGTACCAGCATCGAGGTGCAGTCGAAGCAAGGGCCGGCCGATTCGGCGGAAGTGCGCGCGGTGCTCAACGAACTCAACATGGGCGACGTGCAAGTGCAGGAGTTCGGTTCGGATCAGGATCTGCTGATCCGTGTCGAGGGGCAGAAGGCCGGCGACAATGCCGAGCAGAGCGTCGTCGAGAAAGTGCGGCTGGCGCTGGAGGACAGTTACGATTTCCGCCGGGTGGAATCGGTCGGACCGACGGTGTCGTCTGAGCTTGCCTGGGCCGGCACCATGGGCATCCTCGCCTCGCTGGTGGCGATGCTGGTCTACATCTGGTTCCGCTTCGAATGGCAGTTCGGCCTCGGCGCCGTGATCGCGACGGTGCATGACGTCACCATGATGGTCGGGCTCTATGTGATCTCAGGGCTGGAGTTCAACCTGACCAGTATCGCGGCGATTTTGACGATCGTCGGCTACTCGATCAACGACACGGTCGTCGTCTACGACCGCGTTCGCGAGAATCTGCGCAAATACAAGAAGATGCCAATCGAGCAGCTGCTCGACCTGTCGATGAACCAGACGCTGTCGCGCACGGTGCTGACCGGCGTGACGACGCTTCTGGCGCTGATTGCGCTCTACCTGTTCGGCGGCGAGGTCATCCGCTCGTTCACCTTCGCTATGATCTTCGGCATCCTGGTCGGCACCTATTCGTCCATCTTCGTCGCCGGGCCGCTGCTCATACTGTTCAAGTTGCGGTCGGAAGGATCATCCGAAGCGGACAAAAAGGACGAAAACAAGCTGCCGCCGGCCACGGCGCAGCCGTCGCAGACCTGATCGGCCGTCCTCCGTGGCGGCCGGGATCGTCATCCGTGAGGCGCATTTTCCGGGCCGCGCGCCGATCGAGGCATATGGCAATGGCGGTTTTCGTTTTGCCGACATGTCGCATCGCGGCTCGCTGCTGTGCCTGCCCTCCGGCATTTATGGCTGGCAGCCGGCCGACCCGGCCGCGCTGGCGCCTGCCGATTTTGCCCGGCTGATCGAGGAGGCCGGGGGGATCGAGATTCTTCTGGTCGGTACCGGCGTGAACCTACGGCCGCTGCCGGCCGCCTTGCGTGTCGCCCTCAAGGAGGTCCGCGTCTCGGCAGACCCGATGTCGACGGGTGCTGCGGTCCGCACGTACAACGTGCTGCTGGCCGAGGATCGTGCGGTTGCGGCCGCGCTGATCGCCGTCGACTGACGTGGCCGACGCGGCGAAGCAGGTGGCGGAGGCCGTCCGCGCGGCGGACCACGACCGCTATCTCTGCGCGCTCTATGCGCCGCAGGAGCGCCGCGACGCGCTGCTCGCGCTTTACGCCTTCAATGCCGAGATCGCCGGTGTGCGCGACCGCATACGCGAGCCGCTGCCGGGCGAGGTGAGGCTGCAATGGTGGCGCGACGTGATTGCCGGCCGCGAGGCCACCGGGCACCCGGTCGCCGATGCGCTGCTTGCCGCGATCAGCAGGTACGGCCTGCCGCGGCAGGCCTTCGACAACTACCTCGAGGCACGCATCTTCGACCTCTATGACGACCCGATGCCGTCGCGCACCGACCTTGAAGGCTATTGCGGCGAGACCGCCGGCGCGTTGATCCAGCTTGCAGCGATGGTGCTCGACGCCGAGGCGTCGCCGGATGTCGCGGCGCTCGCAGGCCACGCCGGCTGCGCGCAGGCGATCACCGGCCTGCTGCGCCTTTTGCCGCTGCATCGGGCGAGGGGACAATGCTTCGTGCCGCGCGATATCCTCGCCGCGGCCGGCACGACCCCGGAGGCATTTGTCGCGGGAGACGACGCCGCGGCCGGCGGACGGGCGAGGGCGGCCATGATCGCCTTGGCGCGCGAGCATTTGGCGAGCTTTCACAGGGGTGCAGCGAACTTGCCCCAGTCGCTCAGGCCGGCTTTTCTGCCGCTCGCGCTGGTTCCGCCTTATCTCGCGACGACTGTCAAAGGCGACGCCAAAGCGCTGTCGGTCACACCCGACCTGCCCGCCTGGCGGCGGCAATGGACGTTGTTCCGGACAGCGTCGAGGGGATGGTGACGCAAGATAATACGTTGACGTAAACGTCAATATTGTTAAGTTCCCATCGGGATGAGGATACCTGCCGGAGGAGACAGCATTGAGCCTGCCGATACTCGTCGCCATGGTGGCGATCGGCATTACCTTGACCGTCGCGGCTGTGCATTTCACCGGCGGCGGTCGCCGTGCGACGATCGCCGACGCGGCGCAGGCTGGCCGCATCTTTGGCACTGATTTTCCCGACGAGGCGATCGGCGCGGTGACGATCACGGCCGACCGGCTGGCGGCGTTTCTCGGCCTGCGTGGCGGTCGCACCGGCATCGTGCAGACGTTCGGCGACGGGTTTCTGACGCGCATCGTCTCGCCGCATGACGTGGCTGCGATCGAACAGTGCGGGTCGACGGCCGTTTTGCTGCGCCTGCGTGATTTCACCTGGAGCGGCGGCCGTTTTGTTTTTGCAGATGACGCCACCGCGGTCATGATCGCAGCGGCATTGCGGCCGGCCCCCGCCGGAGAGCTTGATCATGCAAAGCTATGATTTTCCAAAGGTAACGGAACTTGCCATCCCGTTCTTCATCGTCGCCATGCTGATCGAGATCTGGCTGGTGCGCAGCGGCCGCGCCAAGGGTTCGTTCGAGACGCGCGATACGCTGACCAGCCTGATGATGGGAACCGGCAATGTGGTGGCCGGGCTGCTGCTCGGGTTCGTCTCCTACGCGGCGCTGCTCTGGGTCTGGCAGTTCCGCTTGTTCGACCTAGGCCTGTCGCCATGGGTGTTCGTCGCCGCGTTCCTGCTCGATGATCTGCGCTACTACTGGTACCACCGCATCGCGCACCGGGTGCGCTGGGTGTGGGCCGAACACGTCAACCACCATTCCAGCCAGCATTACAATCTGTCGACGGCGCTGCGGCAGAGCTGGACCGGGCTGTTCACCGGCATGTTCGTGCTGCAGGCGCCGCTGGTGCTGCTCGGCTTCCACCCGGCGGTGATCGCATTCGTCTACGGTTTCAATCTGGTCTGGCAGTTCTGGATCCACACCGAGACGGTGGGCAAGCTGCCGCGCTGGTTCGAATTCGTCATGAACACGCCGTCGCACCACCGCGTTCACCACGCCACCAATCCGCGCTACCTCGACGCCAATTATGCCGGCACGCTGATCGTCTGGGATCGGCTGTTCGGCACCTTCGTCGAGGAACTGGAAGAGGATCGGCCGCGCTACGGCATCGTCAAGAATCTCGGCACCTTCAACCCGCTGAAAGTGGCGTTCCACGAATATGTCGGCATCGGCAAGGACGTGTTTTCACCCGGCCTGACGTCGCGCCAGCGGCTCGGCTACCTGTTCAACCCGCCGGGCTGGAGCCATGACGGCTCGCGGCAGACGTCGGCGGACCTGAAGGCGGCCTACGTCAGGCGCAATCCCGGCGATGCCGGCAAGCCGGGATTGCCGCAGGCGCCCGCCGATACGAGCGTTTGAGCTGCCGAGCAGGTATGATCGTCGGGTCTCGGAGGGACCGGCAGGGCACTCACGGCACGTCGTCCATGGCGACGGTTCCACCTTCGCCTTCGAGCGTAGCGATGCGGCGGACGTCCGAGCGGCTGAACTTCAATCTCACCCCGACACCACCGCCGTTGTCGGCGATGAAGGTGGCGCCGCCTGCCTCCAATGCCTGCCGGATCGCCTGCCGATCGGCGTCGCCGGGCTCGGCGATCTTGCGCTCGAAGGTCTCGACGATGGCGGCATCTACGCCGGCGTTGCGGGCGAGGATATCGCGGCTCCACTCCACCAGGGCGCGAGCAGCACGGCATTGCGGTCCGGTTATCACAATCGAAGTCGCCTCCGTTGACATGATGTCAGCATGCCGCCGGAAATCCTTGCTTGCAAGCGCACCTCGCCACTGGCCATGATGGCGTCGCCAGTCCTCCGCGGATTGTGTCGGTGCTGCGCGGCCGACTTCGGATGCACACTGGCCAAGCGTATTCACGACCGGCGGAGTTTGCACCTATATGTCGGAACCGATCGACCGCACGAACCCATGCCGTGCGGTCGACGAGAAGCAGCCGAGTGAGGTCGTCAGTCCAGCGAGGCGGTGAAACGCTGGATGCGCGAGCAGGCTTCCTCCAGCAGTGCCTCCGAGGTGGCGTAGGAGATGCGGAAGTTCGGGCCGAGGCCGAAGGCGGTGCCGAACACCACGGCCACACCTTCTGCCTCCAGGAGCTCGGCGCAAAAATCCTCGTCATTGCCGATTACCTTGCCCGACGGCGCTTTCTTGCCGATCAGCCCGGCGCAGGACGGGTATACGTAGAATGCGCCTTCCGGCGACGGGCAGACGATGCCGCGCGCCTGGTTGAGCATAGACACCACGAGGTCGCGGCGGCCCTGGAAGATCGCCTTGTTCCTGGCGATGAAGTCCTGCGGGCCGTTGAGCGCTTCGACCGACGCCCACTGCGCGATGGTGCAGGCGCCAGAGGTCTGCTGGCCCTGGATCATGTCCATCGCCTTGATCAGTTCGACCGAGCCGGCGGCGTAGCCGATACGCCAGCCGGTCATGGCATAGGCTTTCGATACGCCGTTCATGGTGAGGGTGCGGCCGTACAGGGCCGGCTCGACCTCGGCGATGGTCTTGAACACGAAGTCGCCGTAGGTCAGGTGTTCATACATGTCGTCGGTCAGCACCCACACCTGCGGGTGCCTGAGCAGCACGTCGGCGAGCGCGCGCAACTCGGCCTCGGTATAGGCCGCGCCCGAAGGGTTGGACGGCGAGTTCAGGATCAGCCATTTGGTCTTCGGCGTGATCGCCTTTTCGAGCGCGGCCGCCGTCAGTTTGAAGCCATTGTCGCCGGTGGTCGGCGCGTAGGCGGGATTGCCGCCGCACAGAGCCACCATCTCCGGATAGCTCACCCAGTAGGGGGTCGGGATCACCACCTCGTCGCCGGGGTTGAGCGTCGCCATGAACGCATTGAACAGAATCTGCTTGCCGCCGGTGCCGACGATAGTCTGCTCGGGCTTGTAGTCGAGATTGTTCTCGCGCTTGAACTTCTTGGCGATCGCCTCGCGCAATGGCGCGATGCCGGAGACCGGCGGGTATTTGGTCTCGCCGCGGCGGATCGCTTCGATCGCCGCGTTCTTGATGTTGTCGGGCGTGTCGAAATCCGGCTCGCCGGCGCCCAGCCCGATCACGTCGCGGCCTTTCGCCTTGAGCTCGCGCGCTTTCTGGGTGACCGCGATGGTGGCGGAAGGCTTCACGCGGGAAAGGGCGTCGGCAAGGAATGCCATGACAGGTCGTCTCCAAAAGGTTCGGCCGAAGGGCCGGGATCATCGGCCCGCGCCAACACGGCGACCGTCCGAACGGATGCACCGGCCGCGAGCCACGCCCTAATGTCCGATCGCGCGCCGTTGCGCAAGCACGGCATTTTCACTGTGACAACATCGATTGTCGTTAGCGTCGTTAACGGCCGATAAAAACTTGCAGCGATATTATGGCTACTTGGCCAAAGGCAGAAGCGGACGTGTCGCGCAGCACAGTTCTTGCTCATATCGCTCGTAACGAGGACGGGACGTCGCAAGGCGTCTGGGGCCCATTTACCCTGAAAAGTGCCTTCCAGCCGATTTTCGCCTTTCAGGACGGCAAGTTGCCGGTAGCGGCGTTCGAGGGACTGATCCGACCGTTTCGCGGCGACGTATCGGTTTCTCCCGGCGCCTTCTTCGGCGCGCTTCCTGCGATCGACCGCTTTCAGGTGGAAACGTTGACCCGTACGCTGCACCTCTTCAACGCCGCCGCATGCCTGCCGCGCCAGACCGCCATCTTTGTCAATTTCGACCCGTCGGTGTTCGTCGACCGCTCCATCGCCGACGCAGCGCTGGCGGACATGCGGCTGACGCTACGCGACGCCGGCATCGACCCTCAGCGGGTCGTCTGCGAGGTAACCGAGCAGAAGTCGGCGTCGCCGGCGGCGCTTTATGAATTCGTGCAGGCGCTGCGTGCAAACGGATTCCGCATCGCTGTCGACGACTATGGCGCGGAGGATTCCGACATCGAGCGCATCAAGGTGCTGCGGCCGGAGATCGTCAAGTTCGACGCGCACTGGATCACCCACCTGATGGACTCGGGGCCTGGTTTTGGCCTGCTCAGTGCCATGGTGGAAATCTTCGCGGCGCAAGGCATCTCCACCGTGTTCGAGGGCATCGAGGAAAACTGGCAACTGGAACTCGCCGAAAGGTCCGGCGCCTCGATGGTGCAAGGTTACGTTCTGGCGCGGCCCGAATTGGCGCCTACCGGCTTCGGTGCGTTCCCGACCATCGCGCTTCCGGTGGCCCGCGCCGCGGCCGCTCCCGTCGTGATGAAGCCCCCGCCATCCGTTCCCGTCGCTCGCCCGACGGCACGGGTCTTCGGACGCCGGGTCGTGCAATGAGCCCCGTGGAGCGTCCGGTGGCGGCGATGCAGGACGCCATCGCCGTCGACGAGATCGGCCTGTCGTTCGGGCTGTTCCAAGCGCTGCGCCTGAAAACGGTGTTCCAGCCGATCTTTGCGCGTCACGGCCCGATGCTTTCGCCCTGCGCGGTATCGACCGGATTGAAAGCCGAAAGCAAGGGTGCGCCGGCTCCGGCCGAAGCGTTGGCCCAGTTCACGTCCGGCGAGCGCGCCATGCTGCGACGCCTTAACCGTCGGCTTGCTATTCGCAACCTTGGCCATTTCGGCTGTGAGGAGCCGGATGTCGACCTGCTCATCGGGCTTTCCGGCACCGACGAGGATGCGGACGCCGAAGCGGACGCCCTGCTGGCGGATTCGGCGCTGGCCGGGCTGATGCGGGGGCAAGTTTGCTTCGACCTCACCGACCTCGCCGACATGGATGCGACTTGCCGGCTGGCGGCGCGTCTGGAACGGATCGGCTCGACCTTCGCGCTCGACCTCGAGGCGGCGGGCCTGCTGAGGACGGTCAAGCCCCGCCTGCAACCGCGGCTGGTGCGAATCCCGCCGGTATGGACCCGGCGCATCGTCGCGGAAGCAGGCCTGCTGCGCATGCTGCGGCTCTTGGTGACCACGCTCGCCGGGCGCGGAACCGCGGTTCAGGTGGAAGGCATCGACGACGCAAAACATCTGCGCGCCGCGCTGGCAGCGGGAGCGGAGCGTCTGCAAGGCGATTTTCTCGCCCAACCCGCCGTAGCTGGAACGGCTGTCGACGACGCGCCGCTCAGCATTGCCGATTTGCTCGGCGCCAGCGGCAACGTAGTGTCGCTGTCGGCCTGATTCAGAAGAAAACCGGCGAATAGGAGCCGGCCGCCGGTCTACGCCAGACCCGTAAGTTTCCGGCGGACCTCCGCGCACGCCTCGATCAGGCGCGGGCCCGTCGCCAAAATCTTGTCATGCGACATGCGTGACGACGGTCCCGATATGCTGATCGCCGCCAGCGGCCAGCCGTCCGAGTTGACGATGGGTGCAGCCACGCAACGCATGCCGATCTCATTCTCCTCGTCGTCGACGGCAAAACCCATCCGCGCGGCCTGGTCGATAGCCTGCCGCAGCCGCGAAGGATCGGTCTCGGTATGCTCGGTGCGCGGCACCAGTTGCGCTTCGGCCAGCAGCGCGTCGCGTTCGCCCGGTGACATGCGCGCCATCATCGCCTTGCCGAGCGCCGTGGAATGCAGCGCATCGAGCGCACCGACATTCGCCGTGGCGCGCAGGCCCTGTGTGCTTTCCAGGACATAGACGTACAGCACGCCGCCTTGCGCGAGCACGGCGAGATTGATGGTTTCACCGGTCTCGTCCCAGAGTTCGCGCATGGAAGGCCGGGTGGCATCGATGAGGCGGTCGGGGCCGTCCGCTGCCTGGATGAAGGCGCGGAAGGCGTGGCCGATCGAATAACGACGCACCCGCTCATAGGTCGCGACGTAACCGCGCCGCTCCAGCGTCGACAGGATGCGGTAGGCGGCGGCCTTTGTGACCTCGGCGCCCTGCGCGAGTTCGGCCACCGTCTGGTCGGGTCGCTTCAGCAAACGCTCCAGAAGGTCGAGCGCCTTGTCGAGAACGGCAACATTGTCGGTTTTGTTCATGAATTTCCGTATTCCGGAATTCTCTGGAAAGTATGCATGACGATTGAGTTATCGGCGCGCTTCGTACGTCGCGCAAGGGAGATTTTTTGTACGTACATTATCATCATGAAGAAAAACGATAATTTATGACGCACGTTGGGCGGAAGCGCAATTTGGTCGACGGAATGGGCTCTTGAACGCTTGACAGCCAAGCGATTGTCCGTGACCTTCGAATTCCGCAATTTGGACTGAGCGGAGATTTTTGACATGTCGCGTCTGGCCGACGCCTTTCGCATCGACGGGCAGGTCGCGCTGGTCACCGGCGGCGCCGGAAATATCGGCCGCAGCCTGTGCGCCGGACTGGCCGAGGCGGGCGCGACGGTGATCTGCGCGGCGCGGAATCTCGACCGTTGCGAGGCGGTCGCCGAGGCCATCCGCCGCGATGGCGGCAGGGCGCTGGCGCTGCCGCTCGACCTCGCCGAGCCGGACAGCATCGACGCGCTCTGCGCCGAAGCCCGCGAGCGGGTGGGCGGCATCGACATTCTCGTCAACAATGCGATCAGCCAGGTGCCCGGCCATGTCGAGCGTTATTCGATCGAGGACTGGGAGGCGTCGATGCGGGTGGACGGCACCGGCTTCTTCCGCATGACGCAGGCCTGCCTGAACGGCATGCTGGAGAAGGGCGGCGGCAACATCATCACCATCGCGTCGATGCTCGGCGTGGTGGCGGCCGAGGCGCGGCTCTATCCGGCGCGCGGCATTGACGGGTTCCGGCCGAGCTATTTCTTCACCAAGGCCGGTGTCGTCGGCTTCACCCGCTTCATCGCCACCGCCTATGCCGACAAGAACATACGCGCCAACTGCATCAGCCCCGGCGGTGTCGAGAGCGACCCGCCGCGGGGGGATGCGGAGGCCTTCATCGAGCGCGTGCCGATGAAAAGGCTGGCCACGCCCGACGACCTCATGGGCGCCGTCGTCTACCTGGCCTCGGGCGCCTCGGCCTATGTCACCGGCCACAACCTGATCGTCGACGGCGGCTACACGGCGTGGTGACACGCCCGACCGCAAAAATAAGAAGGGGAACTGCGATGTTAGGGATTTTGAACAGGCGTACGACCGTAAAGCTGCTGACCGCGTCCGTTGCACTGCCGCTGCTTGCCGGCGGCGCGCTCGCCGAGGGCCTGTCGGGCAAGCTCAGCTTCATGGTCGCCGAATACAGCGCCAAGACCGCGCCGTTCTGGCAAAAACAGGTCGACAGCTTCAAGGCCGCCAATCCCGGTGTCGAGGTGGCGCTGGAAGTCGTCAACTGGCAGCAGATGCACGACACCACCGCGCAGCGCATCGCCGCCGGCGCCATGCCCGACCTCGTCAACACCGCGACCATCTGGCTGCCGGAATGGGTGAAGGCCGACGCCATCAAGGAGGTGAGCGGCGACTACGTCTCCGACACCGTCAAGGCTGACATCGTGCCGTCGCTGTTCGAGCTCAGCGCTTCCTACGAGGGCAAGTCGTGGGGCCTGCCGATCGCTGTCGGCGGGCGCGGCCTGTTCTACAACACCGAGCTGATGACCCAGGCCGGCTACGACAAGAGCCCGGCCGACTGGGCCGGCCTCAAGGAGGCGGTCGCCAAGGTGCAGGAGAAGACCGGCCAATTCGGCTTCGGCTACGACGCCAAGGGCGTGCAGGCGTTCCGCTATTTCGGCTTTTTCCTGTGGAACAATGGCGGCGATTTCTTCGACGCCGAGGGCAAGGCTGCCTTCAACAGCGACAAGGGCGTCGAGGCGCTGAAGTTCCTGGTAGACCTCGCCGGCACCAAGGCCATTCCGGCGCCGGCCGGCACGGCGATCGAAGATCTCGAGCCCATGTTCAAGGGCGGCCGGCTTGCGATGCTGATCGACGGCAACTACTTCGCCACCGCGATCCGCACCGATGCGCCCAACCTGAAATTCAACGTCGCGGCGGTGCCCACCTCGGGCGCGGGCGTGACGCCGGTCGCCTGGGGCGTGACCGACACGCTGGTGATCGGCAACAATGCCGACCCGGCGATCACCAAGGCCTTCATAGATCATATATATTCGACGGCGGCGCGCACCGAGTTCGACGTCAACGAAGGCCTGCTGCCGCTGCTGAAGTCGCAGGCCAGCCTGCCGGAATTCACCCAGGATCCGGTGACGGCCGCCTTCGTCGCGCAGCTTGCGACCTTCCGCTTCGATCCGCTGCACCCGAACTACTCGCAGATGCAGGAACTGGTGAAGACGGCCATGCAGAAGGCGCTGACCGGCACCGATCCGAAGGCCGCGCTCGACGAGGCGGCGGAAGCCTTCAACGCGCTGGCGGCAGAGTAGGGAGAGGCTGGCGCCGATGCCCGAGCCGACGGTTCAGCCGGGGGGCGGCGCCGTCGCGGTGAAACCGCGGCGGCGTCTCACCGACGGCCAGGCGGCGCTGGTCTTCCTGGCTCCGGCGACGCTGCTCGCCGGGGTGTTCATGCTCTATCCCATCCTCAATACCGTGGTGATGAGCCTTTTCCGCGTCGACCAGTTCGGCCGGTACAAGGCGTTTCGCGGGCTTGGCAACTATGTGGCGCTGTTCGGCGACGCCAATTTTCTCGCGGCGCTGTGGCGCACCATCGTGTGGACGGCGGGCGTCGTCGTCGTGACGACTGTGCTGTCGCTGCTGCTTGCCGTCATCCTCAACCGCAAGTTCCGCGGCCGCGCCATCGCGCGCGGCCTGCTTCTGCTTCCCTGGGCGACCGGGCTTGTCGTGGTCGGGCTGTTGTGGCGGTGGATGAGCCAGGCCGATTTCGGCGCGCTCAACCATCTGCTCGCGAGTGTCGGCATCGGCGGGCGGCTGGAGTGGCTGGCCGACCCGCACCTGTCGTTCCCGCTGATGGTGGGCATCGCCATCTGGGTTTCCGTGCCGCCGACCACGCTGATGCTGATGGCGGGACTGCAGAGCATCGACCGCGACTTCTACGAGGCTGCCGCGCTCGACGGCGCGCGCGGCTGGTCGGTGTTCTGGGATTTCACGCTGCCCTTGCTCAGGCCGGTGCTGGCGGTGTCGATCCTGCTCAACGTCGTTTTCGTCTTCAATTCCTTCCCGATCATCTGGACGATGACCGAGGGTGGCCCGGCCGGCTCCACCGACACCTTGGTGACCTACCTCTACAAGCTCGGCTTCAAGCTCTACAACGTCGGCGGCGCGGCGGCTGTCTCGATGATCATCTTCGTCATCCTGCTCGCCTTCGCCGTCATCCATACGCGGCTGACCTGGAAGAACGTACTCCGATGACCCCGCCGCCCTACGAGACCGACGGGCGGCTGCTGCGCCTCGCCGGGCTGGCGGTGTTGTGGCTGCTGCTGGCGGTGATCCTGTTCCCGTTCGTGGAGATGATCTCGACCTCGCTGAAGTCGCGGCAGGATCTGGCGCTCTACCCGCCGGTGTGGCTGCCCGAGGTGCCGGTCTGGCGCAACTATCTCGACGTGTGGTCGATCGTGCCGCTCGCCACCTATGTGAAGAACTCGCTGATTATCGCCGGCGGCGCCACCCTGCTCAACGCGCTGGTGGCGATCCCCGCCGGTTTCGCGCTGGCGCGCTTCCGCTTTCGCGGACGCCAGGCGTTTCTGCATGTCGTGGTGGCGACGCAGATGTTCTCGCCGGTCGTGCTGCTGCTTGCGACCTTCCGCATGATGTTCAGCTTCGGCCTGCTCAACACCTACTGGTCGGTCATCTTCGTCAACGCCACCGTCAGCCTGCCGTTCACCGTATGGATGCTGACGGCCTATTTCTCGACCGTGCCGAAGGAGATCGAGGAGGCGGCGCTGCTCGACGACACCGGTCGCTGGCGCATGTTGTGGGACCACTTCATCCCGATCGCCATGCCCGGCATCGTGACGGCGCTCACCTTCGCCTTCGTGCTCGCCTGGAACGAGTTCCTGTTCGCCGTCACCTTCATCACCGATCCGGCGCTCAGGCCGCTGACCACGGGTATTTTCACCTTCGTCGGTCGCACCGAGACGCAGTGGAATTTCCTCATGGCGGCGTCGGCCATTTCCATCGTGCCGGTGTTCATCGGCTTTCTTGTCGTGCAGCGACGGCTGGTCTCCGGGCTGGCTGCCGGAGCGGTGAAATAGCCGTTGAACAACAGGGATCGCCAGTGGCTTCGCTTTCCATAAAGAGCCTGCGCAAGGAATTCGGCTCCGAGACGGTGGTCAAGGACATCGGTATCGAGGTCGAGGACGGCGAGTTCATCGTGCTGGTCGGGCCGTCCGGCTGCGGCAAGTCGACGACGCTGCGGATGATCGCCGGCCTGGAGGGTATCGACGGCGGCACCATCGAGATCGGCGGCCGCGTGGTGAATGCGCTGCATCCCGCTGATCGCGACGTCGCCATGGTGTTCCAGTCCTACGCGCTCTATCCGCATATGAGCGTACGCGACAACATCTCCTACGGGCTGAAGCGGCGCCATTTTCCTAGGGCGGAAATCGAAAGCCGGGTCAATTCCGTCGCGGCCATGCTCAAGCTCGACGCGTTGCTCGACCGCCGGCCGGCGCAGCTTTCCGGCGGCCAGCGGCAGCGCGTGGCGCTTGGCCGCGCCATCGTCAGGCAGCCGGCGGTGTTCCTGATGGACGAGCCGCTGTCCAACCTTGACGCCAAGCTGCGCGTCGAGATGCGCGGCGAGCTGGCGCGGCTGCACAACGAGCTCGGCGTGACCACCGTCTATGTCACCCACGACCAGGTCGAAGCCATGACCATGGGCAACCGCATCGTGGTCATGAATGGCGGCCGCATCGAGCAGATCGGCAAGCCGCTCGACGTCTACCACCGTCCGGCCTCGCTGTTCGTCGCGCGGTTTCTCGGCCTGCCCGAGATCAACGTGGCGCAGGGCTGGCTCGGCGCGTCCGAGGGCGGCATGCGTTTCGAGGCCAGTGATTTCGCGCTGGCGCTGCCCGGGCTGGCTGGCGAGGAACGCGAGGTCGTGCTGGGGCTGCGGCCGCAGATGCTGGCGGGCTACCTGACGCCGCCGGGACATGGTGCCGTGCTCGGCGAGGCACGCGTGACGGCGGTCGAGCACCACGGGCCGGAGAGTTTTGCCGCCTGCATTCTCGGCGCGACGCCGCTGACGGTGCAGGTCACGCCGGGTGCGCCGGTGCACATCGGCACCAACCTCTCGATTACCGCCGATCTTGCCAATCCGCATTTCTTCGACGTCAAGTCCGGCCTGCGCATCGGGTCGCTCGATGCCCGGCCGTCCGTCCCGTTAGGAGCCTGACCATGACAGTGGACAAGACATTTTACACGCCGCTCGGCGACCTCGACATGTATGTCGACGGCGGCTGGGTCGAAAGCGAAGGCGGCCGCCGCATGGTGGTGATCAACCCGGCGACCGGCGAGGCGATCGGCAGCGTGCCCGAGGGCACGCGCGAGGATGCGCGCCGCGCCATCGCGGCGGCCGCCTCGGCGGAGGAGACGCTGCGCTGGATGACGGCGGCCGAACGCAGCGCCATGTGCAAGCGCGTGGTCGACGCGCTGGAGCGCCATCGCGACGAGATGGCGCGGGTGATCACCCTCGACCAGGGCAAGCCGTACCACAAGGAGGGCAAGTGGGAGGCCGGTGCCTGCCAGCACTTCTTCCGGGAGGCTTCCGAGGACATCATACGCCTGCATGGCGAGACCATCCCGTCTTCCGACCGCAACAAGCGGGTGGCGACGTTCTGGCAGTCGCGTGGCACCTATGCCGTGGTGACGCCCTGGAATTTTCCCTACAACATTCCGTCCGAATACATCGCCGCCTGCCTCGCCGCCGGCAATCCGATCGTATGGGTGCCGGCGCCGACGACGTCGGCCTGCGCGGTCGCCTATGCGCGGGCGCTCGCCGAGGCCGACCTGCCGAAGGGCGCCTTCAACCTGGTGACCGGGCTGGGCGCGGTGGTGGGCGACGAGATCGTCAGCCACCCCGCGACGCGTGGCATCGGCTTCACCGGCAGCCCGGCGACTGGCCAGACCATCGCCGAGCGCGGCGCCGGCAAGCCGATGCTGCTCGAGCTCGGCGGCAACGGGCCGCTGGTCGTGCTCGCCGATGCCGACCTCGACGCGGCGGCCGACGGCATCGTCTTCTCGGCCTATTTCAACGCCGGCCAGGCCTGCTCGGCGACGGAGCGTGTGCTGGTCGCGGCACCGGTCAAGGATGCGTTGCTCGAAAAACTACTGAAGCGGACAGCCGAGGTGAAGATCGGCGAAGCCTTCGCCGAGGCCACCACCATGGGGCCGCTGAACAACGAGGCGGTGGCGGCCAAGATGGACCGCCACATCGCCGACGCCACCGCGCGTGGCGCGCGCGTCGTGAGCGGCGGCGGCAGGGCGCCGGGTTTCGGCTCCGACCTCTATTACCAGCCGACCATCCTCGACGGCGTGACGCCCGAAATGGCGGTGCATCGCGAGGAAAGTTTCGGGCCGATCGTGCCGATCACCACCTTCGACACCAATGACCAGGCGCTGGCGCTCGCCAACGACAACGAGCTCGGGCTGATCTCCTCCGTCTACACCAGGAACCTGAAGGCCGCCTACTGGTTCGGCGAACGCATCCGTACCGGCATCGTCAACATCAACGAGACGCCGGACTATTGGGAGACGCCGATCCCCTATGGCGGCGTCGCCGGCCGCAAGAGCGGGCTGGGGCGGCTCGGCGGCCCCAACACCATCCGCGCGGTGATGGACCAGCGCGCGATCCTGTTCGACATCGAGAAGGGCGGGTTTTGAGATGGCCCGAGAACTCGACAAGTCGTCGGGCACCGGCACGACCTGATCGACTGCCGCGCCCACTCCAGCCTGGAGCCCTTCTTCCGAGGTGTTGATCGTGCCGTAAGGGCGCGGCCGGTCCCCGGCCGCGCGCCCTCACGTTCATTTCGCGGTAATCACCGTCATTACCAGCTTGTCTTCCACGCGGATCGGGCCGTCTTCCTTGGCGCCGAGCGTGTATTCGAACATCCCGGTCTTGGTGCCGCCGGCTTCGCTATGCACCATCAGCATCAGCATATCGCCGGACTTCACGTCTTCCTGCAGGATCGAGGTCACATCGATGTTTTCGCCGGCCTTGAGCGGCGCGTAACCAACCACCGGTCCAGGTTTCATTGCAGCGTCGGTCCGATGGACAACGAGCCAACCATTCGCCTCGGCGGTAACTTTTTCAGCAGTGACGGTTCCTGACGAGACGTCCTGATCGGATACGACGACGGCGTCGTTGGTCATGGCCTCTGCAGCGGAAACGGCCAGCATGACCGCCGCGACCGTGGAAAGAATGCGAAACATGAGAGCTCCTCTAATTTCGTTGCAATTGCTCATACGAAACTCGGAACGAAACAGTTTAATTATGCCGAGAATTATTGTCGGCGCCGGACCTCAAGGCATGGTCGCAGTTGTGGTAGGAGCGAAGGCCGGACCGAGATAGATTGCCTTACCGCCGAAAGGGAACCACAGATGACCGACGACCTGCTCGCACATCTCGGCAAGGAACTCGAGGGCCTGAAAGCCACGGGCCTCTACAAGTCCGAGCGGGTGATCACCTCGATGCAGTCCGCAGAGATCGAGGTTGCCGGCGGACAGTCCGTGCTCAATTTCTGCGCCAACAACTATCTCGGCCTCGCCGACAACGAGGAACTGCGCAACGCCGCCAAGGTGGCGCTCGACCGCTACGGTTACGGTATGGCCTCGGTGCGCTTCATCTGCGGCACGCAGGAGGAGCACAAGCAGCTCGAAGCGCGGATTTCGGCATTCCTCGGGTTTGAAGACACCATTCTCTACGGCTCCTGCTTCGACGCCAATGGCGGCCTGTTCGAGACGCTGCTCGGCGAGGACGATGCCATCATTTCGGATGCACTTAACCACGCCTCGATCATCGACGGGGTTCGGCTGTCCAAGGCGAAACGCTTCCGCTACGCCAACAACGACATGGCGGCGCTTGAGGAAGAGCTGAAGAAGGCGGAGGGTTGCCGCTTCAAGCTGATCGCCACCGACGGCGTGTTTTCCATGGACGGCATCATCGCCAACCTGCGGGGCGTCTGCGATCTTGCCGAAAAATACGGGGCGATGGTGATGGTCGACGACAGCCATGCCGTCGGCTTCGTCGGCAGGCATGGCCGCGGCTCGGCAGAGCATTGCGGTGTCGAGGGCAGGGTGGACATCATCACCGGCACGCTCGGCAAGGCGCTGGGCGGCGCCTCGGGCGGCTACACCTCCGGCAAACGCGAGGTGGTCGACTGGCTGCGGCAGCGCTCGCGGCCGTATCTCTTCTCAAACACGCTGATGCCGGCGATCGCTGCCGCGTCTTTGAAGGTGTTCGACCTTATCGAGCAGGGCGATGCGTTGCGCGACCGGCTTTATGCGAACGCCAGCCGCTTCCGCTCGTCGATGACCAAGCTCGGTTTCACGCTCGCCGGTGCCGACCATCCGATTATCCCGGTAATGCTGGGCGATGCGGCGCTGGCGCAGGCGATGGCGGCGAAGATGCTGGAGCGCGGCATCTACGTCATCGGTTTTTCCTTCCCGGTGGTGCCGAAGGGCCAGGCGCGCATCAGGACGCAGATGTCGGCGGCGCATTCTCTCGCCGACATCGACCGGGCGGTGGAGGCGTTCGGCGAAGTGGGACGCGAGCTCGGCGTGGTCGGGTAGGCCGGCGCGGTTCAGCCTGCGAAAACGCCCGCGATCCGATCGCGCTGGGCCTAGGCCGCCTGTCGGGTCGGAAAATCGTGGCTTTCGAAGCGCTCTCCCGCTGAAGAGACGAGGGCGACAGCCCAGGTGTCCTCGCCCTCCATGGCTTGTTTTCGGATGACGTCCAGCGATCCGAGGTCGGCCGGCGCCAGCCGGTAGCGCCGTACGACGAACGGATTGCGCTTCTCGATCCGGATCAGCCCGCGCTCGACCGTCCAGGTGGAAGCCCAGCCCGCCAGTCCGGCGGCGATCGCCGGGAGACCCACCGCCCATGCGCCGAGGATGATGAACAGGAAAAACGGCGTCGTGATGTTGAACGGCCAGACGCCGCGATGCAGTTCCCATGTCGAAACGCCGACGACGAACAGCCCGATCAGAATGAACACGGCGCGCAGCCAGGCCGGCACCGGCATCTCGATCCGCAGTGAAGGAGAGGTGTCCGCCATCGCCGCCATCTCGTCCGTCGGCGCTCGAAGCGGCTACGCCGACAGGTCTGGTCGGATTCGCTTCCGCATGGACGCCCAACCATGCGATAGCCTGGACAGATGTAAATTCGGTTCAGGTCGAAACTCGATCGCTTCGGAGAATCCGATGTCCAACATGATGCGTGCGCTGGTGAAGGCCAAGGCCGAGCCGGGGATCTGGATGGAACGTGTGCCGATCCCGGAGATCGGCCCCAACGACGTGCTGATCAAGGTCAGGAAGTCGGCGATCTGCGGCACCGACGTCCACATCTACAACTGGGACCAGTGGGCGCAGAAAACCGTGCCGGTGCCGATGGTGACCGGGCACGAGTTCGTCGGCACCGTCGCCGATGTCGGCTCGGCGGTGACCGAATACAAGGTCGGCCAGCGCGTCTCCGGCGAGGGCCACATCGTCTGCGGCCATTGCCGCAACTGCCGGGCGGGCAGGGGGCATCTCTGCCGCAACACGCTTGGCGTCGGCGTCAACCGGCCGGGCTCGTTCGGCGAATACGTCGCCATCCCGCAGCACAACGTCGTGCCGATCCCCGACGACATTCCCGACGAGGTGGCGGCGATCTTCGACCCGCTCGGCAACGCCGTGCATACGGCGCTGTCGTTCGACCTGGTCGGCGAGGACGTGCTGGTGACCGGCGCCGGGCCGATCGGCATCATGGGGGCGTTGGTCGCCCAATGCGTCGGCGCGCGAAAAGTCGTGATTACGGACATAAACCCGATCCGCCTCGAGCTTGCCCGCAAGTTGGGCATCCATCATGTCGTCGACGCCTCAAAGGAGAAACTGCGCGACGTGATGGTCCAGGAGGGCATGAAGGAAGGTTTCGACGTCGGGCTGGAGATGTCGGGCTCGGCTGCCGCCTTCCGCGATATGATCGACACCATGAACAATGGCGGCAAGATCGCCATTCTCGGCATCGCGCCGACCGGCTTCGAGATCGACTGGAACAAGGTGATTTTCAAGATGCTGCATTTGAAGGGCATCTACGGCCGCGAGATGTTCGAGACCTGGTACAAGATGATCGCGCTGGTGCAGGGGCCGCTCGACGTGACCGGGCTGATCACCCACCGCATCGGCATCGACGACTACATCACCGGCTTCGAGGCGATGAAATCCGGCAATTCAGGCAAGGTGGTGATGGACTGGTGAGCGCCTAGGACGGAGGCGCAATCACAACCAGTTCTTCTGCCTTGGCGGCTTGGGCGAGCCTTGCGTCCAAGGTTGCCATCGTCGCCCCGATCCGGATTGCAAGTTCAAGGTAAGCGGCATCGTAGGCCGTCAGTTGATGCCGTCGCGCCAGGTCAAGGACGGTGTGGTTTTGGCCCGATGCATCGACCTCCGGATCGAGGTCGCCCACCGCCCTCAACCCCGTGCTGGTTTGCTCGGGCGTCAGCCGGTTGCGACGCTCTCCCACCAGAAACACGTTGCGCAATTCGTGCCAGAAGATCGTTGGAACGATCACGCTTTCGTGGGTCGCTACCGCGAGAGCCTGCGCCGCCGCTGCCGAATTCTCGTCCGGCAGTCCCCAACTCGCCGCAACGGAACTGTCGACGACCAGGGTCACAGCGGCTTTCGGCCCTCGTCTCGTGCAGAGAGAATATCCTCGACGGTCATTCCGGTCTTTTGACCCGATTTTTTGAGATCGCGTATGGCCTGGACAGCCTTCCTTCGGCGTTCATGCGCATCTTCAAGGGGGACGACCCTGGCAATCGGTTTGCCATGCCGGGTTATTTCCACGACTTCGCCGCGCTCGACGTCGCCGAGGATGGCCGAGAGCTTCGCCTTGAGTTCGGTGGCTTGGACGGTTTTCATGGCTTCTGACCGGTCATTTTGACCAGTCCGATATAGGCGTGGCTGCGGCATGAGGCAATCGTGGCAAGGCCCGCACGGCCGTACCAGTACTCGATGCGGTCCTTCTCATGATGCCCGTCCAAGTGCATGCGATGCGAAGGAAAAAAATTCCTCCACGAAGAAAAACTTCGAAATACAGACTTTGCGCGCGTCGCCAAGATGTGGTCTTTACCGCCCTCGTTTCCGAGGCGAGAGCGGCATGCGCCATCACATCAAGACCTTCACGGCACGGCACGAGCCGGCGGGCATGATGGCGTCGCACCTCAAGTCGGGTGCCGGCGCCGTCGTCGGCATCGGCGCGGTAGGCGGCCTTGCGGCAGCGACCGGAATGCCGCTGCTCCTGGCGCCGCTTGGCGCCACCGTGGTTCTGCTGTTCGGCCAGCCGGCCAGCCCTCTGGCGCAGCCGATCAACATCTTTGGCGGCTATCTGCTGGCGACCATCATCGGCGTCGCCGCCGCTCTTGCTTTCCCCGGCGTCTGGTGGGTAGCGGCCATCGCCGTCGGCGCGGCGATTGCCGGCATGTTGATGCTGCGCGTCACCCATCCGCCGGCGGGCGCTGTGCCGCTTTTGGCGCTGGCCTCGCCGCTGCAGAGCGCCTCGCTGTTCGCAACCATCCTGGTCGGCTGCGTCAGCCTGGTCGGCCTGGCCTTGGTGCACCACCGCCTGCCGCCACGCGTCCACTATCCGCGGCCGCTGCCGCGGAACTGATCACAGCTTCAGCACGCGCTCCAGCTCGGCGATTGCCTTGAGTAGGCTTTCGCGCTCGGCCAGCGTCAGGCGACCGAGCAACCGCGCTTCGTGCGCCTGCATCAGCGGCACGAGATTGCGATAGGCGGCGCGCCCGGCACTGGTGAGCGTCAGGTGCTCGACCCGGCGGTCGATCGGGTCCATGCCGCGCGCCAGCCATTTGCGTATTTCCAGCGCCGAGACGGCGCGGCTGACCTTGGTCTTGTGCATGGACGAATGGGCGCCGATCGCGGTCGCGGTCATGGTGCCGAACTGGCCGAGCGTCGCCAGGGTCCGCCATTCCGGCCGGGTCAGGCCGTGGCGATCGGCATAGATCTGGGAAAACTCGCGGCTGACCCGCTCGGCCAGCCGATTGAGCCGGTAGGGCAGGAAATCCTCGAGCGCCAAGGGGGCGGCATCGCCGCCCGGTCGCTTCGCGCCATGCAGAACTGTCCGCGCCGGCATCGCCATTCCCGTTGTTGGTTACAAATGCAATCGTTACGTCTGTAACCAAATAGCGTCAACCAGACTCGATATGGGTGGAGGCAATCGATGCGGACTTGCGGAGGCGGGATGATTTGCGGGTATCGCTTGACGGCGAGCCGCGATCGCCGTGTTCTATGCGGCAACACAGGGAGGACTTGAATGAAGCTTGCAAGCCTGAAGGACGGGTCGCGCGACGGCAGACTGGTCGTGGTGTCGCGCGACCTGACCCGCTACACCGACGCATCCTTCCTCGTGCCCACCCTCCAGGCGGCGCTCGACAATTGGAGCCGGCTGGCGCCGCACCTGGCGGCCATGGCCGAATCGCTGGAGACCGGCGCCGTGCCGGCGGCGCGGTTCCATGAGCACGATGCGCATTCGGCGCTGCCGCGCGCCTACCAGTGGGCCGACGGCTCGGCTTACGTGAACCACGTCGAGTTGGTGCGCAAGGCGCGCGGCGCCGCCATGCCCGAAACCTTCTGGACCGAGCCGCTGATGTATCAGGGCGGCTCCGATGCCTTCCTGCCGCCGCGCGATCCCATCGTCATGGCCGACGAGGCCTGGGGAGTCGACTTCGAAGCCGAGGTGGCCGTGGTGGTGGACGACGTGCCGATGGGCGCGTCGGTGGAGGAGGCAGCCGCCGCCATCCGACTGATCATGCTGGTCAACGACGTCAGCCTGCGCGGGCTGATCCCGGCCGAGTTGGAAAAGGGTTTTGGCTTCTTCCAGTCGAAACCGTCCTCCGCGTTTTCGCCGGTCGCCGTCACCCCTGACGAACTGGGTGCCGCCTGGGACGGCGGCCGCCTGCATCTGCCGCTGCTGGTGGAACTCAATGCAAAACCGTTCGGCCGCGCCAATGCCGGCCTCGACATGACCTTCGATTTTCCCCGGCTGATCGCCCATGCGGCGAAGACCCGGCCGCTTGGCGCCGGTGCCATCATCGGCTCGGGCACGGTGTCGAACAAGCTGGACGGCGGCCCCGGAAAACCTGTCGCGGCCGGCGGCGCCGGTTATTCCTGCATAGCCGAACAACGAATGGTCGAGGCGATCGAGACCGGCTCGGCAAAGACGCCGTTCCTTCGCTACGGCGACACCGTACGTATCGAGATGAAGGACAGGACGGGGCATTCGATCTTCGGCGCCATCGAACAGACGCTGAGCCGGCCCGGAGAACAGGAACGGCCGTGACCCCCTGGTTTCCGATCCTGGCGGGCGGGTGGGGCATCGTCATGATCGCCGTCTTTATCCAGGCGATCCGGTGGTCCTACCGCATCGAGGCCCGCTCGCCGGAACTCGTCAACCGCTCGGGCGTTCCGCGCAAGGCGATGATGCTGCACACCGTCGCTAACTGGAAGGTGGCGCGGGACGCCGGGACGCAGGCCATGCGCCGCAGGATGAACCTGCTGCTGCTGGTCAATCTCGCCGGTTTCGTGCTGTTGTGGGTGGGGTTGCGCTTCACGGGATACGGAAGCTGAGCGATGGACCTTCTCCAGCATCTGCGCCGCATGGCCGAAAATAATCTCTGGTCGAACGACCGGCTCTATCGCGCCGTGCTGGCGCTTCAACCGGGCGAGTTTTCGGCGGCGCGCGTGAGCTTCTTCCCATCGATCCGGGAGACGCTCAACCACGTTCTCTCGGTCGACCTCTATTATCTCGACATGGTGGAGGAGGGCGGCGTCGGCCTCGCCATCTTCGACCGCTACGTCGACCATGACGACCCGGTCAAGCTGGCGGCGGGGCAGGCCGCCTTCGACCGCCAACTGCTCGACTTCTGCAAACGCCTTGAGGCCGCCGACCTCGACCGCCGCGTGCCGACCGACCGCGGCGACGACGGCATGATCCCGGAGCGCATCGCCGACCTGCTCGCGCATCTGTTCGTGCACGACATCCATCACCGCGGCCAGGTGCACGCCATGCTGTCCGGCACCACGGTGAAGCCGCCGCAACTCGACGAGTTCATGCTCGATTTCGACCTGAAGCTGCGGCGCGATGAGGTGGCGCGGCTGGGGCTGAGCGGTTAGGCCAGCGCGACGTCATAGTGGGCAAACTGTCTGTCGGCGGTAACCAGCGTAAGCCCTTCAAGCTGCGCCTGGGCGATCAACAGCCGATCAAATGGGTCGCTGTGATGGAGGGGAAGGGAGGCCGTGTGGAGCACGTGGTTCGGTAGGATGTGCAGGAGTCCGACATCGCTTGCCTCAAGCAATGCCAATAGGCCCGCCGGCATCACGAGTTTTCCAACGCGGCTCTTGATTGCGATTTCCCATAGCGACGCGACGCTGAAGAATTTCGGCGCATCACCGAGCAGTATGGCGTCATGGGTTTTGGAGATGCGCGGGTCGTCGGAGAGGTCCCATAGGACGATCTGGGTGTCGAGCAGGTAGCCTGCACCGCTCACCGCACGTATTCGTCCCATTCGGAGCCGAGCACGTCAAAGTCCGGCGCGATCTGGATCTGATCCTTCATGGCGCCGCGAAGTTTCTTCTTGGGTTTCGCCGTTCCGCTTGCCGTGATTTCGACGACGGGACTGCCGTGGCGCGTCACCACAAAGCGCTCGCCCGCTTCCGCGCGTTTGATGATCTCAGAGAATTTGGCCTCGGCTTCCGCGACACTGAAGACGGTTGGTTTTGTAGCCTCGTTCATATCGCACCCATCATGTCCTAAATTTAGGACATGATGGGCATGATCCGCAAGAAGCGTTGGATCTACTCCGCCGCCTTGAGCTTCAGTACGCCGCGTCGAACCTGGTCTTCCTCGATCGATTCGAACAGGGCGCGGAAATTGCCTTCGCCAAAACCTTCGTCGCCCTTGCGCTGGATGAACTCGAAAAAAATCGGGCCGATCACCGTCTTGGAGAAGATCTGCAGCAGGATTTTGGTCATGCCGCCGTCGACCACGCCTTCGCCGTCGATCAGGATGCCGTGTTTCTTCATGTGTTCGATCGGCTCGTCGTGGCCGGCGACGCGGTCGACCGAGCGGTCGTAATAGGTGTCGGGCGGACCGGGCATGAATTTCAGCCCGCGCGCCGCCAGAAGGTCGGTGGCGCCGTAGATCTCGTCGGTGCCGACGGCGATGTGCTGGATGCCTTCGCCCTTGTATTTCTTCAGGAATTCTTCGATCTGGCTGGTGTCGTCCTTGGACTCGTTCAACGGGATGCGGATTTTGCCGCAAGGCGAGGTGATGGCGCGGCTGACCAGGCCGGTGATGCGGCCGTCAATGTCGAAATAGTGGATCTGCTTGAAGCCGAACAACTCGCGGTAGAATGCCCACCACTTGTCCATGTTGCCGCGATAGACGTTGTGGGTGAGGTGGTCGAGGAAATAGAAGCCGACGCCCTTCGGTTTCGGGTCGCGCTCGCCCAGCCATTCGAACTCGGCGTCGTAGGCCGAGCCCTTGGCGCCGTAATGGTCGACGAAATACAGCAGCGAGCCGCCGATGCCGACGATCGCCGGCACGTCGAGCGCCTTGTCGTTGCCGTAATAAGGCGTCGCGCCCTTCGACACCGCGTGGTCGAAGGCGTGCTGGGCGTCGACCACGCGCCACGCCATCGACGGCGCACACGGGCCGTGCTCCTCGACGAAATTCATGGCGTGCGAGCCGTGTTCGGCATTGAGCACGTAATTGATGTCGCCCTGTCGCCACACCGTGACGTTCTTTGTGCGGTGGCGCGCCACCGGCGTATAGCCCATGCGCTCGAACAGGGCGCCGAGCTTCTCCGGCTCGGGATGCGCGAATTCGACGAATTCGAACCCATCGGTGCCGGCCGGGTTGGTCTTGCTGATGGTGGCGGGCGGGGCGTCGTGCGGGAAGGGGCCCATGGCTGTCCTCGGCAGGAGATGCGGTTTCTACAACTGCCGCAAATAATACGCCGGCTGGCGTGCATTGTGCTTGCATTCGCGCAGTCGAGGTGCTGGTCTGATGCACGGATCGTGCGTTAGATGAGCTATTTCCATGGATGGCGAACGCCTGGACGATTTCGACCGCAAGATACTGGCGCTGTTGCAGGCCGATGCGCGGCTCACCAACAACGATTTGTCGGAGCGGGTCAACCTGTCGCCCTCGCAATGCTCGCGCCGCCGCCAGCGGCTCGAGGAGGACGGCTTCATCTCCGGCTACCGCGCCACGCTCGACCGCGACCGGCTCGGCTTTTCGCTGGTCAGCGTGATTTCGGTGACGCTCGCCACCCACAACCGCGACAATGCCCGCCGCTTCGGCGAGCTTCTGGCGCGGCTGCCCGAGGTGCAGGAGGCGCACGCGCTGACCGGCGAGATGGATTATTTCCTCAAGGTGGTGACGCCGGACCTGAAGGCGCTGTCACGCTTCGTCAACGAGGAGCTGCTGCCGCATGATTCCGTGCAGCACGTGAAGACGGCGATCGTGCTGGAGACGCTGAAGGAGACGGGCGCGCTGCCTTTGTGAGGCAGCTCCCGCTCAGCCCTTCATCTGCTGCGCGGCCGTGAAGATGGCGGTGGAGCGGGCGCCGGAGCGGCAATAGGCGAATACCGGCCCGGGGATCTCGTCCAGCGCCTCGACCATCCTGGCCACGTCGTCCTCGGTCATCTGGCCGCCGACGAAGGGGATGTGGCGGAACACGAGTTCCGCCGCCTCGGCCGCCACCGCGATCTCGGCTGCCGTAGGCTGTCCGGGCTGCTCGTTGTCCGGACGGTTGCAGATGATCGAACGGAAGCCGGCCTCCTTGATCGCCGCGATGTCGTCGGTAGCGATCTGGGCGGAGACGGCATAGTCGTCGGTGATCTGGCGGATGTCCATCATCGAAGCTCCGGAAACACACTGGCCGGTGTCATGCCACTGGACGCGTCCGGCCGCAACCCGTCAGATCGGGATGCCCGATTTCCATCATCGATGCATCCGCGGCTGGCGACGCGTCTCGAGGAGGTCGGTCGAACCCACGTTACCCCGCGCGTTCGCTGTCCAGCATGGCCATCTGGTGAGCGTCGTAACGTGTGCCGGCGGCCGCCCCTTTCGGTGCCGCTCGCTCGATCGCGGCCAGGTCTTCTTCCGAGAGCGTCAGGTCGAGCGCGCCGAGCGCTTCCGTCAGCCGGTCGCGCCGGCGGGCTCCGATCAGCGGCACGATGTCGCCGCCTTGTGCCAGCACCCAGGCGATGGCGATCTGGGCCACGCTGGCGCTGCGGCCCTCCGCGACGCGGCGCAACGCCTCGACCAGTTCGAGGTTGCGGTCGAGGTTGTCGCCCTGGAAGCGCGGGCTGCGGCCGCGGAAATCGCCCGTCGTCGGCGTCCGCTGCCTGTCCCAGTGGCCGCTGATCAGGCCGCGCGACAGCACGCCGTAGGCTGTGATGCCGATGCCGAGTTCCCGGCAGGTCCGCAGGATCCCGTCCTCGATGCCACGCGACAGCAGCGAATATTCTATCTGCAGGTCCGCGATGGGATGGACGGCTGCCGCGCGCCGGATCGTCTCGGAACCGACCTCCGACAGGCCGATATGCCTGACGTAACCAGCCTTCACCAGATCGGCCACGGCGCCGATGGTGTCCTCGACCGGCACATTGGGATCGAGGCGGGCGGGCCGGTAGATGTGGATCGCCTCGACACCCAGCCGCTTCAGGCTGTAGGCGGCGGCGGTCTTCACCGCGCTCGGCTTTGCGTCGAAGCCGAGCCAGGAGCCGTCGGGTCCACGCTGCGCGCCGAACTTCACGCTGATCGTCACCTTGCCGGCGCCGCGTGAGCGCAGCGCCTCGGCGATCAGCATCTCGTTGTGGCCCATGCCGTAGAAGTCGCCGGTATCGAGCAATGTCACGCCGGCGTCGAGCGCTGCATGCAGCGTTGCCAGGCTCTCGTCGCGATCGGCTGGGCCGTAAAGATCCGACATGCCCATGCAGCCGAGCCCGAGCCTCGATACGACCGGGCCGGTCTTTCCAAGCGTGTGTTGGTCCATCCTTCTCTCCTTTGCGATCGCGGCCCGTCGGCGAGCCTTGCGCTTAGAGATGGCGTATGTTCGATTGTGCGATAAGCTGGCCTTGTCAAAACAGACCGTGCGGAATTTCGTACAATGGCGACGGATCTCAACCTGCTTGCCGCCTTCGCCGCGGTTGCGCGACGGCGCAGCTTCCGTGCGGCGGCGGCGGAGCGAGGTGTGTCGGCATCGACGCTCAGCCAGCAGGTGCGCGACCTCGAAGCCGCGCTCGATCTGCGTCTGCTCAACCGCACCACCCGGTCGGTGGCGCCGACGGAGGCGGGGCGGCAACTGCTGGAGCGGCTCTCGCCGGCGCTTGCCGACATAACGGCGGCGGTGGGCGACCTGCAAGCCGCCGACGATTCGCCTGCCGGAACGCTGCGCATCAACGCGCCGCAGCCGGCGATCGACCTGGCGCTGGCGCCGCTGATCGGGCCGTTTCTCGCCGCCCATCCGCGCGTCAGGCTGGAGATTGTCGCCGAGACGGCCTTCATCGATATTGTCGCCGCCGGCTTCGATGCCGGCGTGCGCTGGGGCGAAAGCCTGGCGCAGGACATGATCGCCGTGCCGCTCGGGCCACCGCAGCGTTTCGTCGTGGTCGCCGCTCCGGCGTTGGTGGCGGCCGGCCCTCCGATCGAGCGGCCGCGCCACCTGCTCGGCCGTCCGTGCCTGCGCATCCTGTTTCCGAGCGGGCTGAAGCCGGTGTGGGAGTTCGAGCGCGGCGGCGTGGTCGAGAAGATCGACGCCGACGGCCCGCTGGTCACCACAAACCTGACCGCCCAGCTGCAGGCCTGCCTCGACGGTGCCGGCTTCTGCGCGACCTTCGAGGACTATGTGCGCGGGCACATCGAGGCCGGCCGGCTCGTCACCGTGCTCGACGACTGGTGCCCAGCGTTTCCGGGACCGTATCTCTATTATCCCGGTCGGCGCCACGTCCCGGCGCCGCTGCGGGCCTTTGTCGATTTCGTCCGGCAGAAAAACCGCGCGCGGTGACGCGGGCGTCTGGCCTGCCGCATGCGCCGGTTCAGCTCCCCATAATCGCGCCCTTGATGGTGCGGGCGTTGTAGAGCATCAGGTCGATATAGGTGCCGGCCGGGCCGTCCGGCTCGGACAGCGCGTCGGAATAGAGGGTGCCGCCGACGGTCAGGCCGGTCTCGCGGGCGATCTGCTCGATCAGCCGGGCGTTGGTGATGTTCTCGACGAATACGGCCGAGGCCTTGTCGTCGCGCACCTGCCGGATCAGTCTTGCGACATCGGCGGCCGAAGCCTCCGCCTCGGTGGAAATGCCCTCCGGCGCCAGGAAGGTGACGCCGTAGGCGTGCTCGAAGTAACCGAAGGCGTCGTGCGAGGTGATGATCACCCGCTTGTCGGCGGGGATGGCTGATATCTCGGCCTTCACGGTCGTCTCGGTCTCGGCCAGCTTGGCGTCGTAAGCGGCGGCATTGGTCTTGTAGGCGTCGCAGCCGGCGGCGTCGGCGGCGCAGAAGGCGTCGGCGATGTTCTTCACGTAAAGGCGCGCATTGGCGATCGACTGGAAGGCGTGCGGGTCGGTGTCGCCATGGTCGTGGCCGGCATGGCCGTCGTCATGGCCTGCCTCGGTGGTGTGCTCCTCATGGTTCTCCTTTATCGCGATCGGCTCGACGCCCTTGCTCAGTTCGACCACGGTGGCTGTCGAGGTGCTGGCCTCGACGAGACGGCTGAGAAAACCCTCGAAATGCAGGCCGTTGACCAGCACCACGTCGGCCGAGGCCATCGCCGCGGCATCGGCCGGCTTGGGCTCGTAGACGTGCGCGTCGCCATTGGGCCCCACCAGCGTGGTCAGAGCGATCCTGTCGCCGCCGACGTTCTTGGCGAAATCACCAATGATCGAGAAACTTGCCACCACTTTCAGTGGCTCTGCCGCCGCTTGGCTGGTCGACCATGTGAGTAATGTTATAACGCTCAGAGCTGCGGCGCGACGAAACGGTCCTTGCATGGAAAAACTCCGTTCGAGGGATCAGGCGGTGCGGTGGCGGTGTGGATGGCGGACGCGGGCAAGCAGGGCGCCGCGCGTGCCGAACAGTGTCGAGGCGAGATAGACCGCGCCGGCCGACAGGGTGATCGACGGGCCGGAGGGCAGGGCGGCGTGATAGGACAGCAGCAGCCCGGCGAGGCAGGAGACGATGCCGATGCCGACCGCCAGCGCACACATGGTGACGACGCGGCCGGTCCAGAAGCGGGCGGCGGCGGCCGGCAGCATCATCAGGCCGACCGACAAGAGCGTGCCCAGGGCCTGGAAGCCGCCGACGAGGTTGAGCACCACCAGGCCAAGGAAGAGGAAATGCACCGGCGTGCCGAGCCGGCTCACCGAGCGCAGGAACAACGGGTCGAGGCATTCGGCCACCAGCGCCCGCCAGAACAGGGCGAGACAAGCGAGCGTCACCACGGCGATGCCGGAAATCAGCGTCAGCGCCGCATCGTCGAGCGCCAGCACGGTGCCGAACAGCACATGCATCAGGTCGACGCTGGAGCCGCGCAGCGACACGATCATCACGCCGAGCGCGAGCGAGATGAGGTAGAAGGCCGCCATCGAGGCGTCTTCCTTCTGCAGCGTGAAGCGCGACACCGCGCCGGCCCCGACCGCGACCAGCGCGCCGGCCACCAGCCCGCCGATGGTCATAGGCACGATCTGCAGCCCGTAGAGCAGGAAGCCGGCGGCCGCACCCGGCAGGATCGCATGCGCCATCGCGTCGCCGGTCAGGCTCATGCGCCGCAGCATCAGGAACACGCCGACCGGGCAGGCCGACAGCGACAGCAGCAGCGAGCCGGCAAGCGCGCGCTGCATGAAGCCGAACTCGACGAACGGGGCGACGGCGAACTCGTACATGGCTCAGCCGGCCTTCGCGGTCGGTTCGTGGGCATGGTGAGGATGCGCACGGTCGTGCGCAGGGTGAGCGTGATGGTCACCGGCCGGTTCGTGATCATGCCCGTGGCCGGCATGCGTGTGATTATGCCCTTTACCATCGTTGTGCTCATGGACATGCTCGTGTCCGGCAGGCTCGCACCACGGCGCGTCGTCGTGCCAGGCCTCGTCGAAACGGCGGGCGCGCAGCAGATTTTCCGGCCGCAGCGTCTCGGCGGTGGCGCCCCAGGCGACCGGGCTACGCGCCATCAGCAGCGTTTCGGGAAAATGCGAGCGCACGAGCTCGAGGTCGTGCACCACCACCATGACGGTCAGCGCCTCGCCCTGCCAGCGTTTGATCACGCCGATCAGGTCGGCGACGGTCCTGGCGTCGACGGCGTTGAACGGCTCGTCGAGCAGGATGATGTCGGCGTCCTGCACCAGCACGCGGGCGAACAAAGCACGCTGCAGCTGGCCCCCCGACAGCGTGTCGATCGAGCGTGTCTCGAACCCGCCGAGGCCGACGGAAGACAACGCCTTGCCGACGGTTTCGCGGTCCTCCTTCGTGTAACGCCCAAGCAGGCCGCGCTTCGGCCACAGGCCCATTGAGACCAGGTCGACCACCCGCGCCGGAAAACTGCGGTCCAGTTCGGATTGCTGCGGCAGATAGGCGACGCGCGCGCCGGACCGGATGGTGCATGCGCCGGCCATCGGCTTCAATACGCCGACGATGCCCTTCATCAGCGTCGACTTGCCCGAGCCGTTCTGGCCGACCACTGCTGTCAAGGAACCCCTGCGCACCGCGCCGTTGAGATGATGCACGGCCGGATGGCTGTTGTAGCCCAGCGTCAGGTCACGGAAGGTGATGGCGGCGTCGGTCATCGCTGCTCGAATGCAGTTGGGACCGGCTGGATATGTTATGTTATTACATATGTCAACCGCGAGGGGCATCCCTTCAGGGCAATCGCTTCAGCGACCGGCGCTGCCGCTCGCACCAGCCCTTGTAACTTGAATTTTGCCGTCTCTGCTAAGGTAGCCGTTGCGGTGGCGGATGGGAGACCGACCCACCTCTGGGCGTTTGAGCCCGTGGGAGAGCTTGGGTCGCCATCCGCCGTTCCATCGAACCCGAACAGTC